>Ga0180429_10000008_pt1 | contig 242198 bp, 185 predicted proteins | sample SS_ome_FD_132428 | JGI IMG/M metagenome (GOLD analysis project Ga0180429, IMG submission 132428) | Hypersaline lake sediment archaeal communities from the Salton Sea, California, USA - SS_1_S_1 metaG | ecosystem: Environmental > Aquatic > Non-marine Saline and Alkaline > Hypersaline >... | reverse complement strand
GGCGGTTCTTCCGACCCCAGCTATGCGTTGTTGGCCGGTTCGGACAACTACCCGGACATCTTCGTCGGGCGATTCTCCGCGGAAACCGCCGCCCAAGTTGACACCCAGGTCGAGCGCACGATCAATTACGAGCAAATGCCGGCCACCCAACAGGACTGGTTCAAACGTGGCTTGGGCGTAGCTTCAAACCAAGGCCCTGGCGACGACGGGGAGTACGACGACGAACACATGGACATTATCCGCCTCGACTTGCTGGCGGCAGGCTACACCGAGGTGGATCAAATATACGATCCCTCCGGAACGTCTTCGCAGGTCTCAAGCGCCCTCAACGCCGGGCGGGGGATCATCAACTACTGTGGCCACGGATCGACCACGTCGTGGAGCAGCACGGGTTTCTCCGTTTCCCACGTCAACGCCCTGCAGAATGACAATGAACTGCCGTTCGTCATCAGCGTTGCATGCGTGAACGGTCAGTTCGATGGGTACACATGTTTCGCGGAAGCTTGGCTTAGAGCAACCCACAGCGGCAACCCGACAGGAGCGATCGGCGCCTACATGTCCTCGATCAACCAGTCGTGGGACCCGCCGATGTGCGGTCAGGATGAAGTTGTCGATCGTTTTGTCGACCCCGCGGAGCCCTACAGCACCTTCGGCGCCCTTTGCTTCGCCGGCTCATGCCAGATGATGGATGAGTACGGCTCGGCCGGCGTCGAGATGTACAACACCTGGATCGTCTTCGGTGACCCATCCGTACGTGTGGTCGGGGAAGCCATTCCGCCCACGGGCATGCGGGTTACACCCTCAATTGGTCTAAGTGCTGAGGGACCCAACGGCGGCCCGTTTACACCGGATTCCATTATCTACACCATCGCGAATCACAACGTCACTCCTATCACTTACTCAGTGAGCAAGAGTGCCTATTGGGTTGATTTGAGCAGCGACGGCGGAACAATTCCGGGCGAGGGCGAGGCTTATGTCACGGTGTCGATCAACTCCTATGCTGACAGCCTCGGAGATGGTCACTATGAAGACGTGGTCACCTTCGAGAACACCACGAACCACGAAGGCGATACCACGCGCGTCGTCTCGCTTGAAGTCGGCGTGCCAACGGCGCAATACGTCTTCCCGATGGATTCCAATCCCGCGTGGTCGACACAGGGGCTTTGGGAGTTCGGTGAGCCCACCGGACAGGGAGGTCAGTACGGCGGTCCCGATCCCACAAGCGGCTTTACTGGTGACAATGTCTACGGATACAATCTATACGGTGACTACGAGAACAGCTTGCCCGAACGACACCTCACCTCCACAGCCATCGATTGCAGTGAACTGACGGATGTGACCGTGAAGTTCCAGCGTTGGTTGGGCGTCGAACAGCCTACCTACGACCACGCCTACTTCCGCGTCAGCAACGATGGCGTCAGCTGGATCGATGTCTGGTGGAACACTGCCCAAGTTGCCGACTCGTCCTGGAGCCTCCAGGAGTTTGATATCGCCGCAGTCGCCGACGGCGCATCCACCCTCTACCTGCGGTGGACAATAGGCACAACGGACGGCAGTTGGCAGTTCTGCGGCTGGAATATCGACGATGTGGAGATTTGGGGACTCGCTCCTTCGCCGGCGGATTGTCCGTGGGACCTCAACGGCAACGGCGTTGTCGATCCGGTAGATGTTGGTATCGTCAAGCAGTACTACGGTTGTGCGGTTGGTACCGGTGGTCCTGTTTGTGACCAGGCGGATCTCAGTGGTAGCGGTGATGTCGACCCGGTCGACGTTGGTATCGTCAAGCAGAACTACGGTCCGTGTCCGTAGTAACATGAAGGAGTTGTAAGAAAGCGGCAACTCTGTCGCGGTGACAGTTCTCAACCGCCCGTCCGTGACTTCGGTCGCGGGCGGGCGTTGTCGTTGCCCTCTTGCCCATGCACAATCAGTCCAAACGTATAGGCCGTAATCGAGGAACTCACGGACGACACCAATGACTGAGCGCTACGATTGGATAGAGATTGCTTTAGAAACCCGAGATGCGGACTAGATGGTTGTAGTAATCCTCAGCTAGTTCGTCTGGGGTCATCTTGAAATAGTGCACGAAAACCAGCTCACCGAAACTCGCTGGCTTTGAGGTCTCGCCTGAGAGGCGCCGGGCGCTTATCCGTGTGTGGAAAGTGCCGTCATCCAGGTCGGCAAGGAGCCGGTCAAAACCGCGAGCATGTCGTCCGTGCTGACCGTGGCGCAGGAACGTCACCAATGCCCATGCTTGCGAGTAGTAGGTCTGTGTAACTACGCTGTGGTTTTGGCTGATGATCTTCCCGGCGTCCGTGTCGACGATTTGACTGAGTGGCAGGAGTTCGTCCCGTTGCAGGGCGTCCCTCAGGCTATTGATACGAAAGGTATTGTGCCTTGGTGTAAACGTGGGCTTCTTGCCCGCGAAACTGACCGTCTCGTGGTAACAGGCGAGTCCTTCGTTAAGCCAGGCGGGAACGGCCCCCTTGAACCTGACGGCAAGATACTGGTGCCATCCCTCGTGGGCCAATATGGACAGCGTTGCCGAGCGGCTCGTATAGAATGAAACAGAGACGTTGCCCCGGCTAAACCCGCCTGAACGGATGCGCCGGTAGACGTTGAACCCTCTGCTATAGTGGCGGCGCACGAACCGCTCCCACTCCTGTCGCGTGCCAAACACATATGTGGTCAGCTTGATCGGCTCATCAGCCGGCGCGGAAAACGTCTTCTCATAGCGCTCAAACACCGTCTCGAGAAATCCCGGAAGGGCTTCTTCCAGCTCGGGATCGTGAAGCGTGCTGAAGATCGTGTAGTGGTCGGTGGTGATTTCTCGACCGACGAGTCCTTCTTGGGACCACTCCCGCACCTCCATCGAGAACTTAGGCCCGGATACAAACGGCGTTGTCGAGCATCCGGGCGCGAAAACACCGGTAATAGCCCCAGCCATCGCCAGGATCACCAAGTGGGTGCGGGCAATTCCGCGCCGATGCCCCGTGCAGGCGTCTTCCGGCGTATGGTTGTCGGGTATGAAGAGAAGCCATCCACGGCGCATAAGCGAGTCCTTTACGCTAAAACCCCTTACCGAGACGATCATCAGCCAGTGATCCCCATCGAGACCTCAGCTGATCGACACCTCGCCCAAAGAGCATAAGAACCGGCGCCAAGGTCGTCAAACTCGCCCCGATCCGCTTGTCCCGTCCAGGTGGTGTGCGTTATCATCCAGTGGGCCGGGGTGACAGCAGTAACCCGAGCAAAACCCAGGACGACAAAACAGCGAGTAACAAGATGCCACAAAACACCAACGTCGAGAAAGTGATCGTCATCGGTTCCGGTCCTGCCGGTTGGACAGCCGCAATCTACGCCGCCCGTGCCAACCTGAGTCCGCTGGTCTTCGCTGGCAGACCCAAGACAGTTCCCACGACGATTCTGCCCGGCGGTCAACTCATGATGACCACCGAGGTCGAGAACTTCCCGGGCTTTCCCGAAGGAGTCAGCGGCCCGATGCTGATGTCGCACCTTGAGAAACAGGCTGTGCGCTTCGACACGCGCATAGTCACCGACAACGGCTTGACGCCCGACGTCTCCAACCCTGACGACGGCCACTCCTACTCGTACCACGATTGCAAACGGGTCGATCTCTCCCAACGACCGTTCCTGGTAGTCGGAGAGGATGATCACGAGTATCACGCTGATGCGCTGATCATCGCGACCGGGGCGACAGCCAACTGGCTCGGGCTAGAGAACGAACAGCGCCTGGCGCGCGTCGGTGGTGGCGTCAGCGCCTGTGCGGTTTGCGACGGAGCCCTTCCGGTCTTTCGTGACAAGGTGTTGGCGGTTGTCGGCGGCGGGGACTCAGCCGTCGAGGAGGCTTCCTATCTCACCAAGTTTGCATCGAAGGTCTGCATGATTCATCGGCGCGACGAGCTGCGCGCCTCCAAGATCATGGCCCGCCGCGCGATGGATCATCCCAAGATCGAAATCCTCTGGAACAAGATCGTCGTGGATGTGCTCGGCGATCAGATGATCACGGGCGTCAAGCTGCAAGATACGGTTACCAAAGAGACGTCCACGCTGGAGGTGGGAGGCATGTTCGCCGCCCTGGGCCACACGCCGGCGACGGAGTTTCTCGAAGGCCAGCTAGAGCTCGACGACAAGAAGTACATAAAGCTGTCCGAACCCTACCGCTCGACCACCAGCGTTGAAGGTGTCTTCGCCGCGGGCGACGTCGTCGACAGCGTCTACCGCCAGGCGATAACGGCGGCTGCCATGGGATGCAAAGCAGCCATAGACGCCGAACGCTGGCTTGCAGAACAGGCGGGCGAGTAGACTGGCCCTGTTCTTCTCGGTAGGGAATCTCTGGAAAGAAGTCGCAGCCAGTCTGAACGTACTACGGCTGCGGCACTTCAAACACCGTCACAAAGGGTCGATCGCTTTGCTTGAGCGTGTATTCGCGCTCGATGTGCAGGCCCGACTCCACGAGGCGCCGGAAGAGTGGCGGGTTAATCTCCGGGGCAAGACCGTACGTGCTTGCCAGTCGATGTAGCTCGCTCCAGTTCACCAGAACATGCGTGTAATCTTGCGATTGCAGCCATCCCACGACCTCGGCATCACAGGAGGCGTCGCGGACGGCGTCGGCCAGCGGACTGCGATTAAACACTACGCAATAATCCACCGGTTTGCGGAAGTAGAATGCCCTCGCGTCGCCGACGAGCAGGACCTTCGCGCCCTTCGGTAGCTCGTTGTTGACCAGGTCGAAGTACTCATGCCCGGGCACCTTCCCATCGGCAAATAGAGAATAGTGCGCCCCGTCGAGCCATTCCGCCGCATGAAGCTTAGCTGCGAATGCGAAGTTCCAACATGCCCCAAGCGAAACAACGGCTAGCACAAGTCGGGTCCTTAGCTTGTCGGGTTTGCCGAGCAGCGATCGGCCAGCGAACAGAGACAAAGGAACCAACATCACCACGGCGAACCGTGCGAATAGGTGCGTGAACAGTATCCAGACCACAAGCTGCATCGCGAGGATGACCAGCAGCATCGTGTCGACCCGGTCGCGCCGCCGACCCACAAGGCCTGCAATTGCCAGAATGAACAGTGCAGGCCCGACACGCTGGTACTTGTCGCCGGGCAGATGCTGCCAGATGGTCGTGAGCCTGGCTGAGAAGGTCTGATGCTCAGGGGAGACCGAATGCCCCTCTTCCCAGCGCTGCGCCTCAGCCTCACCCCATCCTTCGGGATGGGCTTGAAACACCCTGTTGGCGAGCGGAAAAACCGGGTTCCCGGTCATAATCTGGTTCTTGATAAGCCACGGAGCAAACGTGACCAGCGTCCCCACACCAAAGACCACAGAAGCCGTCAGTCTCTTCTTGAACGACCTCGCAGGGAGCAGCAGAATCGCGACTGCGATCGGAATGGCGATCATCGGAGCGGCTGTGTACTTGACTCCACATGCAAAACCAGCCATCGCTCCGGCGAGCAGTAACCACACCCACGTATGCCCCCAACTGGCTGGCCGGCGCCTCAGCCCAGTGCCAACCGCCGATTGACGGTCTGCTGGCGTGCCGCTGGCGAGTGTTTCATGTGTTTCCTCCGCTTCCCCGGATTCGTCCGTACGACCAGCCGCAAAACGAATGATCATCCCTAACGATACCAACCCGAAGAAGATCAGGGCGTTTTCGACGTACGCCAACCCGCAGAGGTAGACAACCCATCCGGTGGTAGCCAGCATGATGGCAGACAGAACACCGACCCGGCGCGAGTGCTCGCACCCGACGACGAGCGCTGCCAATACGGCCAGGACTCCGAACAGCATGTGGATCACGTGGGCAGTGACACCAGCGCCAATGGAACGCCCGCCATTCACCATGGCCAGCAGATAGAGCATCTCGACATTTGCGGGAAAGTTGGCGTAGACGTTGTGCGGAGCGTAATCGACTGTGTCACTATCGAAATACTCCTTAGGCATCTGCAAGTGGTATTCAAGGACATCGTACCCAAAACCCTCCTGCGACCAGAGAAACCCCGGAGCGGTAGAAGCCGCCAGCAAGGCAAGGGCCAGAAAGGGCATCACAAGCAGAAGCAGGTATTGCCATTGATCGCCGTCGGAGCATCTTCCGCGCGGCTCTGAGCATTCTGTCTTTCGGCCAAGAACCAGGCGGAAAAACGCCCCGGCAATTGCCAGAATCAGGATCAGGACTTCAATCCACCAACCTAGCAACCCAGCCAGCCCGAACAGCAGAACCACAAGAGCTGTCACGCCAATACCCAAGGCGGTACCGATCAGCAAACGCCACCGTAGCGGGATCTGCCATCGCCGGGGAAACGGCAGGACAACGATGCCCAGCAAGGCCGCCAGCCCCAGAACCCGCACAGCCCCAAGACTCTCCGTGATAACCGTCAAGAGCGCATACGTTGATCGAAGGCCAACCAAAACGAGTGCCAGCAGCAGTACAACTAACGGAATCAACCAGGGCGGTAGCCCCTTGAGCGAGGAGTCGGGGGTATGTTCGATTGCGCTCACTGGGTCTCTAATCGGTGTTCGAGAAGAGCGCCTCCCGGGCCTTCATCAGCCCGATCAGGGCATGTTGACAATGATCGATACGCAGCAGGTACAGCGACGGACTGGTGCGGATTCCGTCGATCGCGTCCTGCGGACTCCTGATGAAGTAGGCTTCCTCGGGTCTTACCTGCAACTGCATCACGAAACGCGCCGCCAGGCGGACCACCTTCTCGTAACGCTCGACTCGCCGCGTGTCCCCGATCCGTCTCGCCAGCATGAGCGCTTCGGCGAATCCCTCCAGGTATGCAGCCGTCGCGACACCGGCGCGGTTGTCCTGATACGCCGCGATCCCGCCCCACATCTCAGGCCAGGCGCAGTTCGATCGGTCGAGCTGCTTTTCCGCCAGCCAGTCGGTCAACTCGAAGACATAGTCGATGTAGTCACCCCGCCTGCTCTTTCGGGCCATCAGCGCGTAGGCTTGAACTTGCCAGGGAATGAAGGCCGGACCGGGCGAGTTGCGAAAGAAGCCGCGATAGAAGTTGATCGATCGATCGAAGGCATCCAGAACCTCAGCCGACGGCGAGAGGTCGTAATGCAAAGCCATCGCCAGCAGCGCCTCGCCCGGAAAATACTCCTGGGCCCTGATCTCCTCAGCTGGCGGAAACGCGGTCACGAACATCCCTGAAGGCCTCTGAAGCCAAAGCATCCCGCTTATCAACTTTTCCCGCGTGTCGGCGTAGCGGGATGCATCGGGGTGATAGGCCAGCGCCATGCACACCAGAGCTGTGACGCCGAGCTTGTTGTGCTGATCGGGAGTCGCGATGAAAGCAGCGTTGTCAGCCCCGGGAATGTCGACAAGCCCCGTGAGCATGAATCGAACACCCATGTCAGCCGCCGCAATCGAGGCACTCCTGCCGGCATGGCTGGCGTGATAGGCCATGGCTGACACGGCGCCGGCCTGGCGGACCCAGTTGCTCTCCGGGCTGTAGCGATCCAGAGCGGGTTCGTACTGGTAGCTGAACAAGCCCGAAGGAAGCTGGCGGTAGATCATGTACTCCGCGAGCCTCGTGACGGCGTCGTCCAGGTTCTTAGCTGTCACATCCTCGGGGGGCACGACAGTCAAACCGCGATGCAGAGAAACGATCTCCCGACCGCCAGCTCCCTCATACCAGTGGGCGGTGCGGAACCGCATCAGCTTGACGTCCTGGATGTGGGTCTGAAGGGGCTTTAGCTGCTGGGCAATGGCGCGCAGCGCGTCAGCCACCACAATATCACTGGTGAATATCTCGCTGGGACAGAACCTGCGCTGAAGCTCACCCGATCGAAAGACAAACCCGTGCACGCCCGGTTCGATGAACGGATCGATCGCGCGAGGCTGGGTCCAGTCGGTATCGATTTCGATGGGCCTAGCCGGGCCGACGACCTCGATCTCCACAAGAACATGGTTGAGGAGGTCCAGGGTCATCTCGCCGCTTTCGATCATGGGCGTGACGGCTGCCAGGGCGGCGTTGCGGGTAGCATGTGCCACGGGCAGAGGTCCTCCCACGCCCGCGTCGAGCAAAAAGCCCCCTCTGCGCAGGCGGATGACGACCTCGGTTTCGAGCGGGACTAACGCCTGGGGCACATATCCCGGCTCGTAAATGGGTCTGTCGAGCAGCTTGTCGCGCATGGTGCGGCGAGCGAGGTTGGACAGAAAACGGCGGTGGGGCTCACTGATCGCCGGGACGTCTCCCGCCGAAGCGCTATCGGTGGCTCCGGGGGCATTGGTACCGCCCAAAGCGACAATCAAGACCAAGCAAACACAACACCATGAAAGATTGTGGAGCGTCATGCCGCTAAGTATAGTGGCGATCTGATCTCGCCTCAATTACCGGCAAGAGGTGCAGCCTTAGATGTCGAAAACAGAAACAGATTCCGCCGGGCCGATCATGTCAGCTGCCACCCAAGTGGCAAAAGCAGTCAGCGCTCGGGCTCTGTTCGCCTATTTCGATGCCATTGACAAACCCGGCACCTTCAAGACAGCCGTCAAACCACCAACTGAACTGATCCTGATCTGCCGCGACGAAGCCCAGCTCGACCAAGCCAACGACCTTGACATAAAAAGCATGAGCGTGCCGGCCTTTGACCTAACGCGCATGGGCCAAATCAAGATGGCGACGCTGCTGGCGTTTTCCCAGGGTCTGCTCAAAGAAGGAGATGCATTCGTCTTTCTCGCCGGTGTTGCGGGAAAACGCATAGATACGCTCGTATCGATGCGCGTCGGAGAGGAATACGAGTTGTTCCAGTCGGTTGGCCAGCCCAAGCTCACCGAGCATATCCGAAGACCGGTGTTCGAGAAGGTGCTCACGCTCTGCCTCGAGCTGGGCAGCGAAGGCCGGGAGGGCAAACCGGTCGGAGCCATCTTCGTGGTCGGCGACCATCTGGATGTGCAGAAATACTGCCATGAAGGACGAATCAACCCGTTCAAAGGCTACCCCGAAAAGGAACGCAACATCCTCGATGACTCGATGCGCGAAACGGTAAAGGAACTCTCCAAGCTCGACGGCGCCTTCGTTCTCAAAGGGAACGGCGCGATACTCTCGGGCGGGACAACGCTCCAGCCAGCCGCCTCCGCAGACGTCACGCTCCAGCGTCTTGGTGCCAGGCACGCAGCCGCCGCCGGTATCACCGCAAGCACCAAGAGCATCGCCGTCACCCTCTCCGAATCGACCGGAGCCGTACGCGTGTGGCGCCGCGGCACGATGATCACCGAGATCGAAAGGTCCACCCGCGCCGACCCCCATACAATCGCCCCGCCGCCGAGCACCTAACGCCCAGTCGCATGCATTCCGGTAAGCCATCCGAACCGCGCCCGTCAGGAAGCGGTCGGGTGGCCCATGGCTTTATCCGTGGAGGGCACAGCCACGCGAAAACAACTACCCCGCTGCCTTAGGAAGGCCCTCGCGCCCTTCCTTCTTAGCGAGGTTGCGGAACAACGCCAGGCTGACAAAAGCGAAAACCAGCGCGATGATCCAGACATACCAGCCGACGACGTGCCATAGCCACATGCCCGCCAGCGGTGCCACCAGCCCGCGAAGACCGGTCAGCGAGACGTGAATCCCCATGTATATCTCGGCTTCATCGGACCGGGCAAAATGCAGGTGACCTATGTTCCACGCCAACCGCCCGCCGCCCATTCCCAGACCGTAGCAAGCACCCCGGGCGGCAAAGAACACAATAGCTGCAAGAAGGTACGCCCCGCCGATCTGTTCGCGGTACACCAGCATCAGCGTGGCTGCCAGACCGAAAACGAGCGAGCCAATCCAGCAGGACATATTCACCACCCGAAAGCGGACGACGCCCAACCTGTCGAACAGTCGCCCCCATCGCGAGAGAGAACCCAACAGGAGAAGCTTGGGCAATGCGACGAGCAACGCCGTGCTGATCCAGTAACCCGCCCCCACGCCCATATCAAGCTTCCGCGTGATGAGCAAAGCCACAACGGCGATCGTGAGTTGGTTGGAGATGCCCACGCAAAGTTGAGCCACTATGTAGCGTGAGAACCGCCGATCGCTGCCGAGAATGCGCGCCGCGTTTCTAAACAGGTGCCTGGGCGCAAGATGATTCGAGCTTCCACCCGGCGCACTGCTCAGATCCGGAGATTCTGTCCCCTTGCGGGGGCTGCCCAAACGCTGCAACTCGGCTCGCTCTCCCCTTATGTGCAGCTTCTGGAGGGCGATGATACCGATCGCACCCAGGATGGCTGCCACAGGGTATATGTAGCTGTAGGACAGCGGACTCTTGTCGCACAGGGCAGCCGCCGACATCGAGGACGCCACCATGACCACTTCTCGCACAGCCTGCAAGCGAGCGGTGATACGCCCTCGCTCCATGTGCGGATAGTTCGATTTCCATATGGCTGACCGAAGCGTAATCACACCAGCAAGGAGAATCTGAGCAGCCGCCATCTGGACGATGAACCAGACAGCTCCAAGCTCGCTGAGAGGAATAGCCCCGGCTGACCCGGCGAACAACGCGATTCCCACACACAGAATCGACGTGAACCTGACCTTTGGACGCCCGACACACAGCGCTCCGAACAGCAGGCTGAACGTCAGTGCGGCAATCGGCGTTGCCGTCGCGATCGAGATAAGCAGCGGCGAACCGTTGAACGTCTTGGCAACGACGACGGCTCCGAAGTGCCCCTCCACAATCCCGGCGAGCAGGCTCCACCAGAGCATGTGCTGCATTTCGTAGTAGTAATTCCGCCGTGCACAAAACGGCAGGCTGCGACATCCCAAAAGGTCCAATATGCACCCCCAGCGCAAAATTCAATCAGGTGGGGCAACGTTAGAGCGCCCGGGCGGATGTGGCAAGACGACGCCGGTTTTGTGTCAACAGACAATTGACAGAAGGCGAGGATGCGGGGGAATCGGGACTAGTGGCTGATGGCGTCTATCAACGACGGGGCGAGAACTTCACGTAACCGCGTAAGTGCTCGGCGCTCGATCTGGCGGATGCGCTCTTTGGTAACACCGTATCGGTGCCCCAACTGCTCGAGGGTCACGGCGTCTCCACTACCCGAAAGACCGAAGTGGCCGGCCACGATCGCCCGTTCGCGCTCAGAAAGCACGCTCATCCCTTCCGCCAACTCATCGCGCACCTTCTTCAAGTCGCTCGTGAAGACAGGCTCCTCACACCGGTCGGGAGCCTCATTGAGCAACTCTTCCTGCCCGGTGACGTAGCGGTTGTTGCGATAGTGGCTCTCTGGGATAGATCGAGCGTAGTTCTTGACGATTGCCCAGGTGGCGTAGGTGCTGAATTTGTTACCCAAAGAGTAGTCGAACTTCTCAATCGCCCTCAAAAGCGAAATGTTCCCGTCGCTTATCACATCGAAAAAGGCCGGAGACCACCCGACATGCTTCCTGGCAATGCTCACCACTAGCCGCAGGTTGGCGCGGATGAGACGCTGTTTGAGCGACTGAGTCTGGATGATGGCTTCACGAATTGACTCTACCTGCTCCTGCGTGGCGCTGCTCGCGCGGATGGCCTTAAGATCCCGACCAGTCCTGCATTTCAGATAGTTGTACCGCCGGAAAAGATCCCCCTCTTGCTCGCGCGTCAACAGCGGAACCAGGTAGAGTGATCGCAGGTAGCTGGGCAACTCCTTCGGCGCCTTCGGCAACGGAGCATCGCTGGAGGGCGGTTCAGGAATATCAAGGATGAGTTCGTCAGCGTTAGGCGCGTCGAACAACTCGTTGTGGATATACTCTAACGGAGTGTCATTCCACTTGCGCACCTGCACGTCACGCAGAACGGCTGCTATCTGGTCCGGTGTGCTGTCGAACGCGCTCGCTATCTCTTCAAGGGATTCACCGGCTTGACGACATTTCCAGATGGCCGCGTGCCGCTCGCTCAAAACCGCTTGGCCGTCGGACGAGAACAGCGGTGTACCCTCCCCGGAACGGTCGTAGCGCCGGAGCGTGTAACGCACGGTTTCGATCGCTCTTCCGGTTTCCTCCGAAATCATACGGGATACGACGTTGAGCTTGTGGCGGCGGTCAGCCAGAATATCACGCGCCCGCTCGACGATGCGCGTCCGCTCCGTCTCGGTGAGTTGGCGAAACGCAGAGCCCTTCTCAACGAGCGCCCGATGTCTGTCCACGAAGATATCAATCGACGACCTCGGAAAAGCCAGTCTGCACACGCCGTCTTGATGAACGACCCAGACGCCCATAAGACCGCGCGATCGCCAGCGGCGGACCGTCTTGGTGCTGACGTTGAGCTCCTCAGCCAGTTCGTCGTGAGACTTGTGGGTCTCCTCCAGGTCTGCAGCAGGTATACCAGCCTTGCGAGTTATGACGTCAGCCATACTCACCAAGTCGCTGATAAGTGCCTTGCCAGGAATCAGCGCCTTGCCGGCATCGGGCATCTCAGCGCGTGGGCCTCGCTTGCGATACTCTGTGATGTGGTAACAGACAAAGTCGTAAGGGTAAGCGCGGTCCGGATCAACCAAGCCAAGGAGCCGACCAATCCCCATGGTCTGCCCAACCCTAAGCCGCTTAGGAGACAGCGTGAGTTGATGGGCCAACTCCGCCAGATCGGTATTGAGAAACTTCGCCATTGCACCAGCCACCGGCGACGGTCAAACCGCTCACCGTTTCCCCTCAGCGCCGAATCATGCATACCTCACAACCGCAGCGCACAACAATCCGTCAGCCGATTCGACCTTGACATGCCGACATCGACCAGCACGGTGCCTTGGACACTGACCAAAACACCCATTTGATTATCGCCCGAACCCCAAATAGGATCAAGCGCTGGCGGACCACAAAGCCTGTCTGAAGATGTCATTGTCAGCAGGACTAGACAAAGAGCACTTGTACACGCCAACAACGACACAAATTCCCCAGGTTTCCAGTATGGTTTGACGCCGGTGTAATACGATACTACTATAGGAAATAGAGAGTCGAGCGAGGGGTGGGGATGTGGCTAACAGGGCCTGGGTCCCCGCTCTCTTGCGTCATCGATGCCGGCCCGCGGCGAAGATCGCGAACTTCTCGGTTGGAGGGGTATCTCGCGGTTTTCGCCATGAGCCCGCAGGGGCGTTTTTGTGATGCATGCGGATTTGCTTGCCCGTGCGCAGGGGGTTTTGGGGTACGAATTCCATGACCCATCCCTGCTGGTAGTTGCCCTTACCCATTCCTCGATTGCCGACTCCCGATTGGACAGCAACGAACGCCTCGAGTTTCTCGGCGACTCTGTTTTGGGGGCAGCCGTTTGCGAAGAGCTGTTTCGTAGATTCGAGGATTGGTTCGAGGGCGATCTGACCAAGGTCAAGTCTACCGTCGTCTCAAGGGGTACTTGTGCCCAGATGGCTGACGACATGGGTTTGACCGACCTGCTCATCCTCGGCAAGGGGGTTGCGGGGCGCAGTGCCGTGCCCATGTCCCTGCGAGCAGCCGTTCTCGAGTCGGTAGTCGGAGCCATCTTCCTCGATTCCGACTACGAAACTGCAAGGGAGTTCATCCTCAAGCACGCCTCACCGCACATAGACTCCTGTTCAGAATCACAGGACCGGGACAACCACAAGTCCATGTTACAGCAACACGTGCAGCGCGAGATGGCTGCGACTCCGCGTTACGAGACCCTTGACGAAAAGGGCCCGGACCACAGCAAGTGTTTCGAGGTCTGTGTGGTTGTCGGCGATGTGAGGTTTCCCAGCGCCTGGGGACCGAGCAAGAAGGCGGCTGAGCAGGAAGCAGCCAAGCGTGCCCTCAGCGCGATTCACTCCGGCGATTTCGAGCATCCGTTCGCCGGAAATAGTCGCGGGCTGTAATCTCCTCACCGGACGAAACAACGAAATGATGCGCTAGGGAGGTCGGTGCGATTCTCTTGGACACTTGATCGGTGCTGGATACCAATGGTGGCTTGTCCACCAGTGCTGTTCAGACAGGAGACGTGGATACACTGGCGGGCAAGGCGCAAGTGGCGCCGGATTGTGGTCTGCTCCGTGAGTGCCGGGAATCGCAGCCACCAAAGAGTATCTGCACGCCGGGCCGATGATGTCGCCTGACGCATCGAGAGGTTCTCGCATACAATAGCCCCGACATGGACACCCAGCACTGGATTCAAAAACGCCCGTGGAGCGCTACTGTCGGAGTGGCGTCCACGGTTGTCGTATGCGTGCTGTGGTGGTTGGGTGTCTTCAACCGGCTGGAAATGCTCAGCCAGGACCTGCACTTCCGCCACCTTAGCACCATGCAAGCTGACGCACAGATCGTCCTGATCGACATCAATGACTTCTCCCTCGAACACGTCCATCGCTGGCCTTGGCCCAGACGCACGCACGCCGACCTTGTCCGCACGCTCGATGAGCTTGGAGCGCGGACCATCGTCATGGACATAGCGTTTCCCGATCACTCCGTGCCGCGAGTCGAGCACGCGAACCTGGGCAAGCACTGGGACGTCGATCGAGATGCGGCGGTTCTGGGTGATCCTGACGACGATCCCACCATATTCGACGACAGGGAGTTGGCGGCGGCTGTGGCGTTGGCAGGCAACGTCTATGTGGCTGGCCTGGTTGATCTGGCTCCGCCAGGCGTTGATCCGGTCCGAGCGATTGAGCAAGCGATGGAGCTTGTTCGGGATCGCCCGGAAATGAACCTGTCGGACTTCGACCAGGAGGTCTCCCTTCCCGAGTCATGGTCGATAACAGATACCTACCGGATGGTGCGAATCGCGGTGCTGCTGGAGAAGAACTTCAGCCTCGACCAAGAGGACTTGACGAAGCTCGCGGATGTTGAGGCGGATATTGAACAGCTTGCAGAGGCGAGACGTCTGGTTGCCCGACAGGCTGCCGAGCGGTTTCTAAGCGAGCATCCCGACGGCGACTGGCCCGCGTTTCACGCTCTGGTCTTACCCGATGAGCCGATGGACCATCTGACCCCGGCGCGTGAAGAGCTGCTGCTGGCGCTTCGCTCGTGGCGATCGGTTTACCTGACCCGTGACCGCTGCCCGCCGGTCCCGCCGTCGCTTAAAGGGAAGATCCCCTATGGATATGATCTTCGCCCGCCGATCGAGCGGATAGCAGCCGTTGCCAAGGGCGTAGGATTCGTCACCCACCAGCGAGAGGACCACGGCGGGGTTGTCCGCGACACTCCGCTCGTGGCCGACGCGAATGGCCACCTTCTCTATTCGCTGGGTTTTCTGGTTGCATGCGACGTCGCCGGCGTGGATCGCTCGTCACCGAAACTGAGCGACAGGTTTATGGAATTCGTCTTGGGCGACGGGGTATGGCGCGCCGAGCTGAGTGACAGAGGTACGACACTTATCAACTGGCATACGCCAGGCGGCAACCGGCGGTGGCAGGACAGCCTCACGCACGTCCCGGTAACACGTATTCTGGAAATCGCCCTGAACCGGCGCGCCATCGAGCAGAACGGCAAGAGATCCGGTCTCAAGTTCGCCGGCCTGGTCGAGCTTCGTCATCACCAGACCGGTTCTGCATACGCCGACTACAGAACCCTGGTCAAGAACCTCAATACGTGCAAGACCGATCTGCAGATGGTCTCGACCGACAAAGAGGCACGAAGTCTCCAGGTGCAGATTGACGAATTAACCGAGCAGATCGAATCCGCTCACGCCGAGGCCATCGACTGGCTGCGGTACCAATGGCGAATATGGGGGCCAGCTGACCCCGCAAACGAGGATGAACAGAACCGGCGCGACCAGATCGAGAGGCTCTATGGTGAATTCGTGGGCGGTAAAGCCCTCGCGAACCTCCGGGACTGCAACGAGAAACTCAAACGTCGAAACGAGCGTCTGCACCGGGATTTGAGGAATCTGATCGAGGGTAAGATCTGTTTTGTTGGTTACACGGCCACCGCCGTGGCTGACCTGGTATCTACGCCTATCTACAACACCATGCCCGGCGTGATGGCCCACGCAAACATCGCGAACATGGCTTTGGGCAACCGGTTTGCCTCGGCTGCCCCTGGTTGGACGGTCCTGCTGGGAATCCTGGTGTGCGGGCTTGTGATGACCGTTTTGACTTGCATGCGAGGTCCTCTCATGGGCGTCGTCTCGCTGGTCGTTGTAAGCGGTCTGATCCTCCTTGCAGCCGGTGTCGCATTCCGTACTGCGGAGTGCCATTTCCCGTCGCTGGTTGCATGTCTTGGTACGTGTGTGGTCTGGGTGTTTGTGACGCTTCACAGGCAGTTTACTGAAGAACGTGCGAAGCGCCATATGCGCAGGGCGCTCGCACAGTACACCTCGCCGGCTGTCGCTGCCCAGATCGCCCGGCGAACCACGGCGGAGCATCTTACTGCCCGCCCGGCGCGCGTCACGTGCTTTTTCAGTGACCTGAAAGACTTCACACAATTGAGCGAGCGCCTCGGAGCCAGGCAGACTCGGGACATACTCAATCGCTACCTGCAAGGCGTCAGCGCCGTTCTGGTCGAGCACGGAGCCATCGTCAACAAGTTCATCGGGGACGGTATTTTCGCCTTCTACAACGCTCCCATCCGCCCCTGCCCTGACCAGGCCCAAGCCGCTTGCGCCGGGGCGATTGCCTCTATGGACATCCTGCAAGAAATCAACAGAGCCGCGTCATCAGGCGGAGGGGGCGAGACGTTGGCAATGCGAATGGGATTATCGACAGGAGAAGCCTTCGTCGGCGACTACGGAAGCGACACCAAGCTGGACTACACCTGCATCGGGGACATTGTCAATGTCGGCTCTCGCCTTGAGGGGGCCAACAAAGTATTTGGTACGAGCATACTGGTCAACGATGCGACGCGATGCGGCGCGGGTGACGGTTTTCTTTTCAGAAACGTAGGCTTGTTGCGAATCGCCGGGAAGACAACACCCATCAAGGCCCACGAACTGCTCGGGCCGATCGAGAAGACCGATGGGACGACGCGCGAGTTCGTTGAACGTTTTGAACAGGTTCTGCACAGCTTCCAGTCGCGCCAGTGGGATCTCTGTCGATATCATCTCGCCGCTTGCGAACGACTGCGCTCCAACGATCCTGTGGCAAAGCAGTATCTTCACGAACTGTCGCGCTTCAGCGAGATGTCCCTGCCCGACGACTGGGACGGTGCTATTGTCCTCGCCGGGAAGTAGCGCAGCTTCGACGCTCTGTCGTGGACTGTGTGAGAGGTGCCCCCCCGATCCCGGAGGTGACAAACCGATGGTAAGACCGAAGCACATCCGGGAACGCCTGCCAGTCCCCCGTCTCCAAGAAGGCGGGCCGCCAATCGAGCTCTCTACGGCGCAGCACCAGCCGATTCGTTATGGGGCGTAAGTCAAGCCGCTCCCTCGATCCGCCGACAAATCTAGCGGACTGCCAACATCCCCGGCCGTCACCTCCGTAAACCGAAAGGGAGTTCCGTGCCATGCTGGGTCCGTGCATAGAGGTCTTGCTCGATAACGCCCAGATCACTCCCGTACTGCAAGAAGCCCTGGAGCAGATTGACGCCGAAGTACGCGTCGCAATACTGGGAGACAACCAAAGGCATGAAGACAAAAAACCGGTTGACGCCAGAATACTGCTGACAGGAGAAAACGGCACCGTCACCGGCGGAAAACTCGATCAACTTTTCGTGCATTTCGACCAGGACCCCTGCGCCACATTGGTGCTCTCCAGCGGCCCTGTGGACCCGGGACTGATGGACCGGGCCACCACAGGAAGAGCCATCGGATTCGCCAACAGTCTATCGCGTGATGATCTTATCGGGCGGCTAGCTGCGATGGTCGGCATGCGCGAACCCATGGACGCGCTCAGACACCAACTTGATGAGTTCAGACAGCGGGAAGCAGCTTTGACGCAGAGCTTAGGCCATCTCGAACAGCAAGTGCGGACCGCCTGCCGGCTTCAACGAAACCTGATCGCTTCGCCCATACCCAACCTGAAGGGGATCGACATCGAGGTTCTCTTCAAGCCTCTGGACGTTTCCAGCGGCGATTTATACAACGTAGCCCGCCTGGATGACTCGAACATCGGCGTCTCCCTGGCAGACGCAACTGGACACGGTCTGCCTGCAGCCTTCCTTTCGACCTACGCAAAACAGTGGCTATGCGGTTGGGAACCGATCAGTCAGGGCGAGCAGCCTGCTGGGCCTGTGGACGTGCTGACACGTCTCAACGAAGCCGTACTGAGCTCCGCCCTCACAGAATGCGAGTTCCTGGCAACCTTGCACGCGGTTTACGACGAGTCGTCCAGGCGGCTCTGCTGGGCTCGAGGCGGGATGCCATACCCGGTTCTTGTTCGTCCCGGCGAGCCACCGGTTGCCTTTCACAGCGAAGGACCTCTGGTGGGAGTCGTGCCGAACGCCCGGTTCGAGGTCGTGGAACTCACACTCAAACCAGGTGATCGGGTTATCTTCCACACCGACGGTCTGGCGGCTTTGCTCATGCGTCAAGAAGCGGGAAGGTGCTGTTGCGACCTGAGCGGATGCGACTGGTTCCAATCATGCGGGGAAGGCATGCTCGATGAGAAAATGCTTGCCCTGAAAGACCGTCTCGAGACAACTCCACGCGACGCATGGGATGCCGACGACGTCACCGTCGTGGTCGTTGAAGCTCTGTAACCGTCCCTGGAAAACACAGGTAGGGCAGGTCGACGACCCGCCTTTCCCCAGGCGGTGAGGTTTGTGGTATGCGTGGTGCCGACCTTGCACAGCCCGCCGTCCGACGATGGTCAAATCAGGTGAACCATATATCCTACTCATCCTCTTGTGGTTTCGGACTGGTAGCGTGCAGGTAGTCTGCGTAAGGCTTGTCCATGTGGCGCAACTGCTCGTGCGTGATCGTGATGTCGCGCATCATTGCTCTCATCTTGGGCGAAAGCTCGAGGTCGCCGCTCTCGCTCAGAATGAGAATACGGTCCTTGACGCCGGGCATGCGCCGCCGGACTCGGACCGGCGTTCCCAGCCCGTGGGAGGCGTGTCCAGATCCGCAAAGCACGACAGCCGTCAACCCTTCCCCGCGTTTGGAGTTCAGAAACTCCGCCAGCCGATGAGCCATCGTTTCGTCGCGCGATACCTGGGCTTCGAACATGTTTCTGAGGCGGTCCTCTTTCACCATGGCATGGACCATCATGACGTTACCGAGACGCTTCTCCTGCATCGGATCGTCCAGGTTGATCTCCTGTGGCAACTCCGCTCTGGTCTCCGGATCGAGCGCCTCAAGTCCTTCCTTGCCGATCCGGCGGATGGTCTTAGCCCGGGCGTTAAGAGCAAGGATGGGTGATCCGCCCCGGCGTGCAGTTTCGAGCATCGGCTTGTACTGCTCGTAGTTGGACCAGCGCTTCGCCCAATCCGTCTCCTCAGCCAGCCTGTCGAAATCTATCTCGCCGCTGGCGTAGCGGTCCAGCACTGGTTGATAGTGGTACTCCATTTGCTCAAGGGCCAACACCAGCGGAATCCCCCTGTCCGTAAGATCGCTGACTATGCGCTCTTGCCATTCGTGATGACGCTGCAGAGTATGAATCTCGCCGATGTAGACGACGCGGACGCCCTCAAGGTCTTCCAGGATGCTATCGTAGGGCACCGGTTCCCCGCGATACAGGTCGATCCAGAAGCCGCATCGCTCTCCACCGGCACACCCACCGGCGATCATCGACACAAACGACACATTCAACACAACCAGCAAACCGCATATGTGCTTCATAGCCTGGTCTCCGTCCACAGTGCAAACGACTTAGCTCTTACCGGGTCTCCACTACTTACCTTTGTCCTTTCGATGCGCCGCCTGCTTCTGGGCATCGTCAGCCATGCTCTGGAGCTTTTCAAACCAGCCCGGCGTCTTGGGCGTTTGGCGTTTCTTCTCGGGCTTGGGCCCGCTTTTCGGCTTGAGCAGCGTACCGTTTTCTTCCATCTCTTTTATGTGCTTGCGAATGCGCAACTGCTCGATGGTCCCGAAGGCGCTGCTGCACATGATGTAGAGGTTCAACCCACTGGGCATCTTGTAAAAGATGAGCGGCATCAAAATGCTCATCATGGGCATCATCTTCTGCATGGTCTCCTGCTGTTGGCGCTGCTGGTCGCTCATGGCGGGGTTGGGCGTGGGTTTGGGCATGAGTTTCTGTTGCGAGTACATGGCCACACCCAGCAGAAGCGGCAGCAGATTAAACGAAGGTATTGACCCAAAAAGTGGAAGGACGATCGGTGTGGAGAAGGTATAGAGGGCGTCCGGCGCGGTCAGGTCGTCAATCCACCAGAAGAACGGCTCATGGCGCATCAGGATGTTGTTGCTCAGGCTCATGTACAGCGCGATCCAGATGGGCATCTGAAGCATCATCGGCAAACAGCCCATCAGACCGGCAGCCGGTCCCGAGCCTGTCTCACGATAGAGCTTCATCTGCTCCTGCTGCATCCGCGCCTTGTCGTTGGCGTATTTCTTCTTGAGCTCGTCAAACTTCGGCTGCAGCTCAGCCATGCCCTTCTGCATTCGCGTCATGCTCACCTGCCCGTACTTGGTCAACGGGTGCAGGATCGTGCGAACGATCAGCACGAGGATGATGATCGCGATACCGAAGTTGTGGACGATTCCGAAAAGGGTGTTGAGCAACCAGATCATCAGCTCGACAAGAACGCCGAATGTACAGAAACCGAAACCCTGGGCGATCTGGTAGTAGTAGTTCCTGCTGCTGTACTGTTCGACCGTCTTGAACGCCTTGGCGTTCTTCTCGCCGAGGTAGATCTGGACCGGATAAGAGCGAATCTCTTGCGGAGCTATCGTGGTGGCTTTCGTGAAGAAACAGACATTGGTGTCGCCATCGGTAAGCCGAGAACCATCCGCATCGATTGCATAGACGGACCTGATGTACTCTGCTCCGTTGGTCCCATCCGGGTTGACCGGAGCCAGTGTGCAAGTGAAGTAGGTGTTGGCCGTCGCTGCCCAAGAAAGGGTCCTTCCCTCAGCCGCCATCGCGTCGCCGTAGAGCGTGAACCCCAAGGCGTCACCTTTGGTCACATCGGCGAACTTCTTGCGATCCCCCTCAATCAGACCTCCCTGGAAATACCCGGCGTCAATGCAGCGGTCGTCCATGCGCGTGTTGGCCAGCTTGACCCCGAGCCCGCCCATGAAGCTGATAATCACCTCAGTCGGCGAATCGGAGAGGTTCTCGACCGTCAGCTCCGACAACAGGTCGTGCCTTCCCGAAGCCACACTCTGGCGAGGGAGCTCCAACTTGCGAATCAGGCGAATCGCGGGCATGTCACCCTTGCGAATCTCGATCTGGAACTCCACCATCTGCCCGTCGTCAGTCTCATAGCTCCGGACGTTCCATCTCTTGTCGCCGAGGGAGACGTCAGCATCTTTGTTGATGTTGATTCTGTCGATACCCAAAGATCGATACAGTCCGACAAGCTCGCCTGTCTGCAGATCCCTTCGTTCGACAGGCGAGAGCAACTTGTAGCAATCGACGCCCCGGCGTTCCTGCCTGTGGTTGGTCATCGTAGCCGACTCGACGCAGGCACCGACGTTGGACAACACCAGACGCATGCGGTATGGGTCTTCGGGCTGCTTCTTGTCAGTCTCGAACTCCGCCTTCGCCGACCCGATGGTCACGGTCTGCTCCGACTCCGCTTCGATCACGGCAAAAGACGAGTCAGCCGGCAAAACCGCAGTTCCGTCGGCGGCAGGTTGGGCTGAATGCGTCGGGGGCCTCGGAATCACGGGGCCAGCCGCCACGGGTTCTCCTCTTGCGGGAACCGTTCCCTCCGCCACCGGTTGTGTCTGATCCGGAGAACGGGGAGGCGGCATGTACTTCTGACCTACGTAGATGACGGTCATGAAGACCACCATCGCGACCAGAAGATTTCGTAAAGTGTCCTTGTCCATACGATCCACACCCTATTTGATCGCGACACGGTCAATCACGCCGCGTCAGTGTCGTATCACACGTGTTCCTGCGAGTTACTCAAACCGCGCCCGTCAGGAAGCGGCCGCCCTCTACGGCTGTCGTCCCCTACATCTCCGCTCCCTTGCGGTCGCCGTTCGATTCCGGAAACGCCCTCGGACGGGTGGGCCATGGCTCTGACCGCGGGGGGCACGAATCCGCGAACTATTCGCGTCCCTCACCTCTAAGGAGGCGGCTCACCCAGTCAACAGCGATCCATCAGATCAGCGCCGACCGAGCACTAGCGCCCTTCAAAAAGACGCGATCCCAAAAAGTCGTCCAACTCAGGTACATCGAAGATCTTCTGGGCGGACTTCTCGACGTCGTATTCAAGCCTGACAAATTCCACGGTGGTGGTGGGCTCGCCATCGTCCACTTCCGGCGGGTCATACCCTTCCGGGGCTTCGCCCTTCTCGTAGCAGACCAGATAGCACAGACGCGGATCGCGGTCCCGGGGCTGCCCCACGCTGCCGACGTTGATGATGGCCTTCTCCTCGGAAGTGATCGTGTAGATGTTCAGGTCGGGTAACTCGTCGGGCGGATCGAAGAAAGGGTCATCCAGAAACACACCCGGAACATGCGTGTGACCGACCAGGCAAGCCAGATCCTTATCGTTGAGACGCTCGAAATTCGACAGGATCTTCGACGGATTCGTATAAACGTCTTCGGGGAACAGGTACTCGTTCACAGGTCGGCGCGGTGAGCCGTGGACCATCATGAGACGCCGGGCCTCTCTGCGAACCTCCAACTGACCCAGAACTTCCCATCGCCGATCGCGCAGAGACTTATTGGGCTCATCTTCCAGAATCTGCCTCGTCCAGTAAGACGCCCGTTCCGCGCCTACATTGAAGTTCGTCGGCTCGTAGAAAACCGCCTGGTCGTGGTTGCCACAGAGAATGGACTCGCACCGTTCGATCACCAGGTCCAGGCATTCCCGAGGACTGGCGCCGTACCCGACAATGTCGCCAAGACAGTGCAACTCCTTGATCCCCCGATGGTCGATATCATCAAGGGCAATATTGAGCGCTTCGAGATTGCTGTGAATGTCCGAGATTACTGCAAACACCTGCCTGATCTTCCTTCCTGAGAACATCCCGCAAAGTCACAGAGCAAGACCCGCCCAAAAAAGAGACAAAGTCCAACGTGCGGTGACTCTACGCCTGATCGCATCACCCGTCAATGCCCCGGCACCGCCCGTGGGCCTCTTGTACCTCCATTCGCCCCTCTCCTGTTGTGGTTTGTGAGAAGTTGTACCATACTACTGCGAGCGACAAACCGTGACCGCTTGGGGCACCACTGGCAGCTTGCCTGCCAGCGCTCTTGTCGAGCGATGCGCTGGCGGACGACCTGCCGGAGGCTGCCGGGAAGCTATCGCGTGCCAGTGTGTTGGCAAGCCTCATCTACGGGCGGACAGGTCCACGGGAAAACAAGCTTGCCCGCGGCACCTGAGGGCATCTGCGATGTTCGACATTCTCCACTCCGAATGGCCTCTCCCACGATGACGAGTAACTCCAAAACCACCTATACCTGGACTCTTGCCCTGGAAACCTCCAGCCTGGCAGGAAGCCTCGCGCTGGGGCGAGGACCGACCGTTTTCGAGACCCGCCAGCTCGAGTCCCATAGACGGCACGCAGCCGAATTGCTCCCGTGCATCGATACCGCCTGCAAGGCTCGCCACGTATCGCCGTCCGATGTCGGGATCGTCCACGTCTCCTGCGGGCCGGGCAGCTTCACGGGCCTGCGTATCGCGATCACAGTAGCCCGCATGCTCGCTTTCGCCAACGACACCTCCATCGTCTCTGTCCCGTCCCTGGATGTCATCGCCCAGAACGCCATCGAATCCACCCCTCAGCCCCAACGCGTGGTGGTCATCCGCGACGCAAAAAGGAACCGGGCCTATGCGGCTTCGTTTGTCCGCGTGGGCGATCTCTACGAACCGACGTCAGAACCAGCTGAACGCGACCCCGCAGTCTTCCTCGCCGATCAGGAAAAACCCTGCGCGGTCCTCGGCGATGGCATCGAGCAGCACCGGGTCGCGATCGAGAAGGCGGGCGTGGAGATTCTCCCCACATCGCTCGGCACACCCCGAGCGGAAACCGTCTACCGCCTGGGCACGATCCGAGCAGCCAAAGGACTCTTCGCCACCCCCCGCGAGCTGATACCCACCTACGTAAGAAGACCCGAACCGGAAGAAAAATGGGAAGCAAGACAAGGGGAGTAGAGTGGCCAGGGGCCGAGTGAATGAACCCACAGGTTTCACCGGTGAGGCCGGGACAGAATCAATCTGCGCCCATCTGCGTAATCTGCGGACAAGAGAGTGAATCCGCAGATGACGCAGATGAATGAGGATGGGAGACAGTCAGGAAAATGTGGAGACGTAGGGTCCGCCGTGCGGACCGTTTGGGTTCTTGAATGCAAGCGGGGCCGCCTCCTCGCTTGAGAAGGCAGCCCCGCAGTATTGGGCATCAGCTTGGGCGGTTTCCCGCCATTCGGCGCTTACGCCGGCACCCAGGCAAGGTCAAGGATTGTATTGGTCGGCGTCTCGGTGTTGAAGACGGCTTTGACCTTCATCCCAAACTTCGGTTCCCCTTCCTTAAGCCAACTCATCAGCTTGGTGCACACGCCGTCCAACTCGACGCTGATCAGCGGCGTTCCGGGCGAGAGCTTAAAAAGCTCACCGGGATAGGTAACCGTGGAGAACGTGTAGATTGTCCCCTGCTGAGGGGCTTCGACCCATTCCATGTCATGCCAGCAATCCGGGCACTCGCATCTGGGCGGAAGCCACAACCGGTTCTCCTCGCAACCCGAGTTCGTGCATCGGGTCGCCAGAAGTTTCTTCTCGGTCAGACCCTTGAAAAACTTGTCCCATCCGCCATAACTGTGGCTGTGATGCCACGTCTTGGCATTCTTGATAACCAGAGGCTCTTCCTTGATCGTTTCGCAAACGGTGGTAGGCCATTCGATTGCCATGGTTTCGACCTTTCAGTGAATAGCATATCAAGAGCGACGAAAAGCAAACCCATACCAAGTCAAACCGACGTTCTCACGATGTTGGTCTTGGTCCGCGATTCGACGTTCTTCATCGTCCTTTACGGTTTTTCCAGAATCGCACAGGTCACGTGACTGCCGGTACCGGCATGGGAAATCGCGCAACCGCGTTTCGGGTTCTTCAGTTGCAGGCTGCGGAAATCATCGGGCTTCTTCTTGCCGAAGCGCGTCCACATCTCGGGGTTGGCGTGGAACTTGTCCCACTTACCCTGCAGCTGCCACAGCATCTCGACGATCTGGAAGATGCCGGTCGCGCCCACCGAGTGCATCGTGCCAATCAACCCGCCCGACAGGTTCGTCGGCAGCTTGCCTTCGAAGTAGCCTTCGCCAGATTCGATGAACTCGCGGCCTCGCCCATAGGGTCGCAGACCGATATCCTCGTACGTCTGAATATCACTGATGGTGAACGCATCGTGCGTCTCGAGCATATCCAGGTCTTCGACCGGGTCCTTGATACCAGCCATATTGTACGCAAGGTAGGCAGCCGTCCGAGCCGCAAGGAACGAGCTGAACCCTGGCCAATCCAGACGCTTCCCGCCGAAGAAGTCCTTGTAGGTCTCTTCGGTCTCATTGGGCAAAAGCAGGATGGGCATATGCCTCCGGTCCGCAGTACGGAGGGTGTGAGTCCCGCCGCAGATGGCTGAGAGCTTCATCGGTGCGTCGCTGAGCTTGTAGGCGACGTCCTCATCGCAGAGTATAAGGACGGCGGAACCGACGCTCATCGCACAGCATTCGAGAAACGTCAGCGGATCAGAAACGATGTCGTTCTTCAGAACATCCTGGACCGTGTACTTGCCGGGGTTCTGTGAGAACGGCGAGTAGTAGGCGTACTCATGGTTCTTGCAGGCAATCTTGGCCAGCGTCTCGTGAGGCACGTCGTTTTCATACTGATACCGCTGGGCCATCAGGGCGTAATACGCTGTGTACATCCACCCGAGCTCGCTCTCGAAGTCCTTGCACGCGGCGCTGGCGATGTACGAGTTGCCCACCTTGGTCGAAACTTCGTCCATGCGCTCCCAACCGACGACCGGAACGCAGTCGGCGTATCCCGACGCTACCGCCTGGGCACCTGCCAGAACCGACGAACCACCGGTCGCACCGCCGGTCTTGACCTCTATGTTGCCCAGCGGGTCAAAACCCAGATAGTCGTGAATCTTGGCAGCCGCCAGAAGCTGATCGCCGAAATGGTCCGCAAACTGAGAGTAAACCACCCAGTTGACCATCCGGCGGAACTCTTCGGGCGACACCTTCAGATCGTTCTCCTCCACGGTCATGCGCAATGCTTCCGTGCATAACTGAGAAGAGTTCTTTTCGGGATACTTCTTTCGGAAGTCCGTCATACCACCGGCTACAACATAGACCGGTTTCTCGAATTTCGGGATACGCAGGTTCCCGGCTCCAAACTTGATCATGGGCTACCACCTTTCACTCGACAGCACAGCTACCCCCAACCACAGTTCCACAGTCGCCCGGCCGGGGATTCCGAGCCCCCGACCATTTCGGCGAGACACGAGTGTCAGTCTCGAACTACAGGTCCCCCAAAGCCATCGCAGTCCGCGCGGAGGGGCTGAAAACCACACGCCTCTTCAACCAGGCCTTTAGGGACGACCAGCCGCAGCTCTGAATCTAAACCACCTCAACGACGAAGTGGCTGACGGTCATCACAACGAACATCCGGTAAGGAAACTCGCCCTTTCCTCCACCGGTAAGAACCGCAGGTGCGTCACTATAATGGGCCGATCAAATGCGGACAAGCCCCCGAAACCGGCCGCCCCGGTGCCCAGGGTCCATGACACTTCAGGCGGATCGCGAAACAGCGAAGTAACACGCGACAAACGCCCGCGCTGGGCACCTGATCCGAGCCCCGAGCGCAAGCGAGCGGGTCCGAAGACCTATGGTCTGTCCACGAAGACCCCACCTCTAAAGAAGTGGACCACCCGATTCCCAGGGCGGGGTATGGACGCCCACGTGCGTGCCGTCGACCCCAATGCTCAGATAACGTGGGGAACCTGGCCGTTTTCCGAAGTCAGCCTATTTACCCTCAAAAACCGGGTCGCGCTTTTCGATAAACGCCTTCATGCCCTCCGTGTGGTCTTCCGTGGCGCACAGCAGATGGAACAGACGTCTTTCGTCACGTAAACCCTGGGATAGGAAGCTGTTGTGGGCGCCCAGAACAGCCTCCTTCGCAACGCGAAGGGCGACGGCAGACCGTTTCTCGGCAAGCGTCTGGGCAAGTGCCAACGCCTCCTGGACACAGCGGTCGTCGGGTACGACCCGGCTGACGAGCCCCATTCGCAGTGCCTCATCGGCGGTGATCGATCTACCGGTCAGGATCAGTTCCATCGCGACGGCTTTTCCAACGCTCCGCACGAGCCGTTGTGTGCCGCCGGCACCGGGAATGATACCGATCTTGATCTCCGGCTGTCCGAATTGGGCGCCCTGGGCCGCAACCACGATGTCGCACATCATCGCCAACTCGCACCCGCCACCCAGTGCAAACCCGTTAACGGCGGCGATGATCGGCTTTTTGATGTTGGCGATGTGCTCCCAGAGTCCGAGCGGATCCCGGCAATACCAATCAACCGCCTCGGAATCAGCCATGTCCTTGATATCCGCTCCGGCTGCGAACGCCCTTTCGTCACCATGCACCACCATCACGTGGATCGCATCATCGCAGTCGAATAGCTCGAGCTTTTCGACGATCTTCCCGAGCATGGCGAAACTCACCGCGTTGAGCGCCTTGGGACGATTGAGCTGCAGAATCCCAACGTGACCGTCCGTCCGAGATAAGACAATATCCTCTGCCATCACATCACCTAACGAGTAAGGAGACCCTGAATCTCAACACGAGACCGGAGCATCCGGTCAGTCGGCGGTGGAAATCGTACCCGATTGGGCGGATGATTCCAGGTGTGCAACAAAGAGGCCAGACCGCTTTGTTATGCCAACCCCTCGGATGGAACGTTGACCAGGAAGACAAAAAAGCCAGACCTATCTCTTATCCGACGCTGGTTCAGCGGGATAAGCGGGTGGCCTGCTCGTCCAAATACAGTAGCCGACCGCAGGTCTTACAGAATTGCAGCTCGTTTCCGGTCTGAAGTGAGCTGATGACCTCGAGAGTGAGCGTCATGTTGCATCCGGAGCATGCGTACTCCTGACGCTTGGGGTGGAGTCTCAACACCGGAACCATGGCCTCGCCGTCGTGACGCTCCGCAACACGGATGAAGGTGTTAAGGGCTTCGGGCGGAATATCCTCCGCGCATAGATCGCGCTGGGCCTGCTGGCGGTCCCGCTCTTCCTGAGTCCTATCCCGGAAAGCATCCAAATCCTCTACCGCATTAGCAATGCGCTCGCTGAGCCTGTCCCGATTGGCTTGGATTTCCAAGACCTGCTCCTTGAGCTTCTTATTATCCTCTAAGAGTTGGAGCACCTGGGTTTCTAGCTTGGTGTTGTCCGCCTTCTCGGTGTTGATGGCGGTCAGGATAGCAGCGTATTCCTTGTTCGTCTTGGCTTGGCTTAGTGCTGTGCGGTGTTTGTCGATTGATTCTTCACGAACGTCGACATCAAGCGTGAGAGAGTCAATCCGCATCTGGGAATCACGGACCGCGGTCTCTGCCTTGGCTAGCTGATCCTCGGCCTCCTTCGATTGTCTCCGGGATGTGTTGATCCGGCGCTTCTTTGACTCCTCGGTCCGACGAAGCCCTGCCAGCTTTAACTCCACCCCCTGCAAACGATGTAATGCTTCGAGTAATTCACCCATTCGTTGTTCCGTGTTCTGCGGTGGGTTCCCTCAAATCGCGACCGCTCGGCCCGGCAAGCAAAAACGAGCCTTCCATTATGCAGTCATCCTATGGACATTGCAAGACTCATCCTGGTTTTCACCAAGGGCTCTGCAACGCTTGAATCTGCGGGTTGTTGTTGCCCACCGCGCAAGGATCGAATGTGCTCTTCAAAGACCGCAGCGTCAGCGGCGGGACCAGCCCGTGGGCTGGCGCCCGTGAGTCTCGAACAACAACGAACGCACAATCACCGCTAACACGGCACCGGAAGCGTGTTGCCCACATTCAGGGGCGCCGGGCCAGGGGAGTGACAGCCCGCCGCCAAGATGGTAAAAGGAGGCGTCCCCTAACAACCTTGTCGAGGAGTCAGCTTCCATGGCCCAAGGAACTTTTGCCACCGCGATCAACTGCATGGACGGTCGTGTCCAGGATCCGGTCTCACAGTGGATGATCGAGCAGTTCAACGTCGACTATGTGGACGTGATCACCGAACCAGGCCCCGACAAGACCATGACCGAAGGACCACTTGACGGGCTTGAGTCCATCAAGCACCGCGTGAACATCTCAGTCAACACCCATGGCAGCCGGATCGTCGCCATGGTTGTACACCACGATTGCGCCGGGTTCCCGGTCTCGAAGGAGGAACATCTCGCCGCCCTGCAAAAGTGCACCGAGATCATCGAGTCCTGGCTGTTCCCTGTTCGTATTGTGGGGCTTTGGGTCAACGAACAGTGGAAGGTGGAAGTCGTCAGCGACTCACACAATGAGCGCTAAACAGCCCCCAACCCGTCGGGTGGCCCGTGGCTTTATGACATCGTCAGTCCGAACGCGGTGGTAGGAATCGGGGAACTCACGGACGACGCTGGCGATTGAACGCTGTGATTGAATAGAGCTTGATCCACGTGGGGGCACGAACATGCTGAGCCCGTCAACTTGACCGCACACTGCTTGGAGGTATCATCCAGGCGCGTATGTCTTCCCATCGAATATTCCTGGTCTTGGCGTCCTGCGCCCTGATCTTGTCGTGTCTTGAGTTCGGTTGCTCGACGTCCGGACGAAAGACGGCCACTCTTGCTCAACTTCCGTCATCCGCCAGATCTGAACAGGCAGATCAGCTTTGGGACGCGATCCAGGACACGCTCCGCCACCACCACTACACGCCGGATCGTGTCGATCGACGAGGTGGCGTTATCACCACGAAACCGGCAACCTCCCAGCACTACTTCGAGTTCTGGCGCCGCGACGTAGCCACCTGGCGAGATTTCTGGGAGGCTACCATCAACCCGATGCGAAGGTGGATCAGGGTCACTGTCACACCGGAAGACGCCGGACGGGAAATGCGGTTACAGGTGGTCGTCCACAAAGAACGGCTTTCGTCGCCCGACCGCCAGTTTAACAGCAGTGGTGCCGCATACCAGTTCTTCGGTGACCAACTCCCCTCGACCACCGGCAAGCCCAAGGTGACGGCGGCCGACAACCGCTGGATCGACGAGGGGCGAGACCCAGCCATGGAAAGCTACCTGCTGGCCCGTATCCTGAGACGCTATACCGACAAGACTACCGCCGACCAGAAAACCCGCGGATAACAGACCGATGCTCCGTCGCCGGTTAAACGAAGGGTTGACAACGTAAGCGGTACACGACGTCAGTGGCAACCGACGATTCTCAGACATTCACCTTCTGATCTGATTCGTTCTTTAGCACCGAATGTCAAGTGCCCATCATCTTCCACAATCCGTCGACAAGCAGCACCTTCAGTCCCGCCAACGTCAACGCCGCTTTGTAAGCGATCTTGAAGTGCTCGACTGAAACATGCTTCAGTGCCCGTTTCCCCAGCAGCGTCCCGGGTATCACCATGGCGACCATGACCAGTGTCAACGCGCCCAAGCTGGCGACGTTCAGCTCGCGAATCAACAGAAACGCCGGTATCTTGCCGAAGTGAGTGATCAACTGGCAGGTGGCCTTGGTGGCTATCAGTCTTTCCTTGACGAAATCGCGGCGAGCGAACAAAGGAGCCATCAAAGGCCCGATGGCTCCGATAGTCAAAGCAGACGCACCACACACGAACCCCATCAGAGGGAAATCCCACCATGTCATGCCTGATCGGTGCTTTTGGGGTTTGGGCAGATACGTCGCAGCCAGGATGTAACACCCGACGATCATCTTCAGGTACGGCTCGCTTTCTCCCGGTTCGCCCAGCTTCCAGAGGAGTACCGACCCGAGCACGATCCCGGGAACCAGACCCGAGCAATACCGCGCCAGCGTCCGCCAGTCGATATTCTTGATGAACACCAGAATCCGCGTGCCATTACTGGCGAGCTGGACAGCCGCATGGGCAGGAATGGCCTCGCTGTGGTCTAGAAAGCAGAAGATAACCGCCAGAAGCAAGATGCCGCCGCCCATACCCAAAATGGCAGACAGCATCGACGTCACCAGAGCAGCCACAGCCAGTATGATACACACGAAGAACATGACAGGTTATAGCTCAGCAGCTGGATCGGCGATTCTGTCACCCGGACAGCGTCCGCTCATGACATTCTCGTAGAGTGTGACATACTGTGTCACATACCGGTTAAGGTCGAACATCGCGATGGCCCTGCGGTGGGCGGTTTCGACGTTTCTCTTCTGACCTGCATGGTCCATCAAGTGCCGAGACAACGCGCCGATCGGCGACCTACCCCGCTGGGGCTCGACCAGAAGCCCGCCGTGCCCGTGAGAAACAAGCTCAGTCACGGCAGGGACCTCCGTCGCGATAACAGCCACACCGGCCGCCATCGCCCAAGCGATTGCCGTCGTGGGAATGTCCCCACGGGGGGCTGTCATCATCACATCACTGACAGACACCAGCTCCTCGAACGCGGCCATGGGCATGGGACGAACAGACGGATCGATACTCGGCAACCGGGACGCAAAGCGAGTGATTCGCTTATGCTCGCTCGACGGTCCTGGGACGATCACGCGGAACCCGCCGGCCAGATGCGCTCGAAAACCGACCGCCCAAAACGCCTCGAACGCCCCACTGCTTCGCGTGACCGGCTCGGGAATAATCACCAGGCAATCGCTTTTGCGAACGCCCAACTCGCCACGCAACGCCGAGCGCCGAACGGAGTCGATAAGCCCGAAGTCCACGCCCGGCCTCAGCACTACGCACAGGTGGGCTGGTATACCCTGCTCGATCAATCGACGACTGACCAGCCTCGTCCCGCAAGCAACGGCGAAGTGCCGGTTGCGCACAGTCCGGCTCAGCATCTTGACCTCGCGCCGAGCAATAGCTGGATCAAATACCGTCACAATAAGGGGAGCATCGCCGGTTTTTCGCGCAGTGACAGCCGCTTCGGCGCTCCAGGCGTGCACCAGATCAAACCTCTTCCGGGCGAGCATCCGTGCCCCAGCACATATCGAGAGCAAGGGTAAACCGTTGGGTAGCTTCAACGAATCGCCCGTTAGCCTGCCGGCCGTCGCATCGCAGCCTGCTCGGACATAATCAAGCAGGGTCGCCGGCGACGCAGCCGCGAGCGTTACGCAGAGACCCTTCTCCGGGAGGTGATCGGCGAGCTGTGTCACCCCGACGCGCTGCTCGAAACCCGCGCGGCCGTCGAGTAAGTGGCAGATACGCGTCATTGCTCTTTTTCGAATTCCTTAAGGCGATGCTCGTAGAACAGCTTGGCGATGTCTTCAGCCAGCTTCCCGGTCAGTTCCTTCGATATCGCCGGGCGAGTCTTGAGGCGGAGAACGTCGCTACCGGTCAGGCTTGCCGTAACGGGGAAACCTTCTATGCTCCCGGGCCAAAGACGCACCTTGCGGCGATCCTTCTTCTCCTTGGCGTCTATGACTTTGATGGTCGTGGTGATATGGGCTGCGCTGCTTGATTCGTAAACTTCCTCCATCACCACGTAGTTTTCTACCCTTACCCAGAGCACCTGTTCGGCTCCGACCCGTTCGCCGATTTCGCGGCAACTCAGCTTGGGGAAGCTAGGGTCGGACTGCTGTATTCGCTGCAAGGTAGCATACGGGATGATCTTCTTGGCAGATTCGTGGCGAAGAAGTTCCTGGGCGAGTTGGTCGGTCAGATCGCTCTTGGCTGAGGGGATATCCACGCGATTAGTGAAGTCGTCGACGAAGATCAGGACCGGCCCCTCGGCAAACTGGAACTTGGCTTTGATCAGCTTGCCCTCCCCAAAACCCAGGAAGTAAAGCATCTTGCCGCCGGTGTATCCACATCCGCCGACAAGCAAAGCCGTCGTAACCAGCAGATACCGTACGATCAAAAACCGCCGGCGTGCCATCGTGTTCCGTTTCTGGTGCCTATTAGAGATCAATGGCATATTCATAGAACTTCCTCGCGATCTCTTCCCCGAATTTGCGATACGTCTGCTCCCGAATGAGCAGTGAGTTCGTGGGGCTCATCAGCACAGGGGCGGTGTCAGGGTAAGTCGTCTGAACCGGGGTCAACTCATAGCTCTGGGGAAGGTCGGGGTCGGCACCAATATCGTGCACAGCGACCGAAGCCTGAATCCTACCACGCAGAAACTGCGGACGATCAGGATCGCGAATCTGGAACTCGACCACCTCGATGTTAATCACGTAATCAACCTTGAAGTGCTTACCAACCAGCCTCGGGTCCACATCGGCGTTGGGCGTCTTGCCAAGAAAGTCCTCGACGTCCAGCGGATCCACCATGTCGATTTCGGTCTTGTTGGCTGCCATCTCACTTACGAGCTTATCGGCCACGTAAGTCGCCAGTTCTAACCGCGCAAAGGGATAGTCAAACAGCGTCTCGGGCGGCGTCCAGACCAAAACAGCCGTCCGATGTCCCGGCAACTTGTCGAACTCAGCCAACACCTGTTTCTTGTGTTCCCCCACGAAGACCAGAGGCGTCAGCCAGTTGCAGGCCGGTACAACCACTAACAAACACACGCCCGTCAACAGGGCTATCTTCGATCGCATGGCATACGCCTCCTGTCTGTCGCCGGCGGACCAACGACACGCCGACGGTCGCTTATCCGCCTCCGAAGCTGCTTCACCGCGGCGCCTTCCGCTAACCTCTAGATTGTCCGGCAATACCCGCCAAAGACAACCCCAGACGCAAAAAGCCCTCGCCAGTGCCCATGCAGGAGCTACTGCCGTTTCCAACGAGCTGCTGGCACCTCACGAATGCTGTTTCAACGCCGCAAATGCCCAAACCGGGACGTACCCCCCAAACGGAACTGCGACCGTCAAGGAGCGGCCCCAACGAAACCGTAACTGCACTTGTGGACTCGGCTCAGAATCAACGTCTGCGTACGCCGAATTCGCCGGATCACCGGTCAGTTCGCCGGCAACGCCCCCGAAGCAAGACCGACCACAATCTTGTACGCCCACCCCACCACCAACAGGCCCACGACAACCAACGTCACCCATAGCGACGATACTCGGAACCAATTGACAACCCACACTTGCCCTGTGAGTATGACCCCTAATGCCACTCCCGCACAGACGAACGTCGCCAGGGCGAAGACCAGACCCGCCGGCTGAGCGTGAAATGCCAGCAAGAACCGGCCCCGAACAGTATAGGCAAACGCCGTCGTCATCCCGCACGTCGGACAGGGGTAACCGGTCATCACCACCATCGTGCAGGGCGTGAAACCAAGCTGTCTGTGCGTCCCCATACCGCTCGGGTGCGGCGAAAGCCACGCAGAAAGCCCCAGAATTCCGCAACAGCCCGCGAGCACCAGACCAGCCCACACTCGCGACAGGCCCGGCCTGGAGACCCCACGCCGATAGACCAACGGCCCAAGCGGATGCCCGGATGAATCACGTTTCATCACAGGCCGATCGACAGCGCCTTCGCCAACAGGCCTGGCAAGAGGAGGCACCTTCCTTTGAGAACACATCCGTCTTCGCGTACTCATCTTGTGTCTTCCTTCTTGATGTGTTCTCCGAAATGCTCCTCGCAGGTGGGACCATCTTAGCAAGACTGCCGGTCAGGTACTACGCCACACCGGCGACAACGTGAACTCGCCAGACCCCTGGGGTTGGAAATGAGACCTTGTGCGCCTTCTCTGACCGGTGTTACCGGGACGTGGTCGAATCCAGCCTGTTGGGCCGCCTCGAACAATTCGATGGCGACCGCAGGCGGGCCGAGGACGGGCCGGGTGGAAGGTCGGTTGTTCCTCTAATGTCGGCGTCTGACCAACCGGTTCACTACGGCGTAGTGAATGCCTCCTGAAACTCAGCGAAGTCGGCCAGGTCGACGTCGCTGTCGGGCTCGTCGTCGAACGTGTAAAGACATTCGAGCGCTGTGGGCGGTGGAGCCGGGCTAGGGATTTCGCCGGGGCCGAACATACACTCGGCGAAAACGGTGAAATCGTCTAGGTCCACGTTGCCGTCGTAGTCAAAATCACACGCAACACCGACGATTCCGATGCAAGCGTGCCGGCCCGGGCTGGTGTGGGCTCGGAGCAGCGCGAGGCGCTCGAAATCAGTGGTAGCAGCCAAGGTATCGGGACCGCCGAAGATCCAATTGTTGGGGTCAAACACTCCGCCGTTGGGTATGCGGTATGGTTTGCTGTAGGCATAGCTGTTGGTGTATTCCCACGCTTGGCCGGACCCATCAACGCCGATCCACCCGTAGGTGTCGTGCACGCCGACCGCAAACCCTAGTTCAAGGCTATAGACGTCGTCGCCGTTGCCGAAATCCTGATCGACGTAGAGGTCGGCGTTGGCTCCGAGGTAAGCGGCCTGATACTGGGCGATGCCGTCATTCCGGCTCGTGGCAATCACGTACGATTCACCAACGCCCAAAGCGATCCCGTCCAGGCTTATCGAGGTGCCGGCGGTGGGGCTGCCGTTGAAGTAAATGTTGACCGCGTCGTCAACGCCGAAGATCCAGTCCATGTCGCCGCAGTTGGTGATCTCTACATACTTGGGGGAGCCGCCGGCCAAGTCGCCGTCGACGACCTCCGAAATGATGACTCCTGGGAGCGGCTCATTCACGGTCAGCGCGAGTGTGCCGCGAATGATGGTGATAATCAGATCGCTTCCCTCGGGTTCGGCAAACTCGGACTGTGCGATGGCGCTAACGTCTATCTCCACCTGTACGGAAGTGACTCCGGGACCCGTGGTGAAATCAAACGTCCACGCTTCTCCGGCGGAGACCGCCTCGGGCACCGCGTCCCGGGTGTTGTCGATCGCGGTGCTGAAAACAGGACCCGGGCCGAAGCCAGCGATGATCAGGTCAAGGGAAAGCTCGGCACTCTCCGGGTCTTCCTGTGTGGGATAGAAGCTCTCGTGCTCGCCATCGGCGCGACCCTCCACAGCCCACTGGTAAAAGACGGTGTAGTCCTCGTTCTCGACCAGGTTATCGAGTGTCAAGGTGATCTGAGATGTAACCTCGGACTTGGCCATTCCGTCGTACGCCTCCGTGCCATCGCAATCGAGGATGTTGAACGCCTTCCAAGCGATACCAACCCGCCCCGTGCCGTCTCCATCGAGGCGTACGAGAGGGTTGGCGGAGCTGGTGACCGCTCCGTCCCGGGCTACGATGTTGAGAGTGTTGCCCCAATCGACAACGCCGCCGGAGAAGGGAAAGGGGGAGAAGAAGCCGGCGGTGGTTTGGCCGTCGGCGTCCAAGCCAGGGATGGGCCAGTCGTCTGCGAGAACCTGAGCTTCAAGAGCCGCGGTAGAAGAAGAGTTGAAGACGAAGACGGGGGCTTGGGCCAGCGCCAGTGCTGATGGCCAAGCGAGTCCGGCTACGCATGCCAACAAGATAACAGGAGTCACCAACTGGAATCGAGCCATCTTCTGTCCTCCCTATTTCGAAACCTCCCAATCGTCCATTCGACCCACATTTAATAATCATCAAACCTCACTTGACTATCCTACCCGAATGATTCGCCCAATCCAAGCGAGAGCGGTCCCTGTCGTTGCGAATGTCTGGCTGGGTTCCTGACGATCTCGGCAGATTTTGTTTCTGGCTTCCCGGAATCCTTAAGCCTCAGCCCAACCAACCAAAGAGACACACTCCAACATGACGAGGGGCACCTCCACCCTTACCCCCGCTCCTCCGTCACCCGTCCACTTCGTTCAATCCTCACTGTAGGCTGCCTCTCGATCATCCTCGGGTAGGTCTGCCGTCCTCCGCCCCCATCAACCCGTCCAACAAGCATCAAAATCGGGGAACTAGCCCGGGTGTTGCCATGGGCTTTACCAGTACCTGCGGCGGTTTCCATCGAACGACATACGGCGAAGCGCTGGCCGCAGAGGAACCGGCAGGGTAGCGTGTCTCAAATGTAGTCAGGCCCCTGATCTTGGCTATAGTGGGGTTTTCGGGAGGCGAAATGCCGGAGAACATTGAAATCAAAGCCCGAGCGCGATGCTGGGACCACCAGCGGGGGATCGCATCCGCCATGGCTGACTCGACAGAGGAGCTGGTCCAGGAGGACATCTTCTTCGCCTGCCCACGAGGCCGCCTCAAATTGAGGGTGTTTGAAGACGGACAAGCTGAGCTGATAGCGTACCAGCGCAAGGATGCTGCGGGGCCCAAGCCTTCCAGCTACGAAATAGTAACCGTGACTGATCCGGCAGCGTTAAGAGGCATGTTGCGGCGTTCACTTGGCGAAATAGGCACTGTGCGCAAATGGCGAACCGTGTTCCTGGTCGAACAAACACGCATCCATTTTGACGAGGTAGAGAACTTGGGGCGATTCATCGAGATCGAGGTCGTGCTGCGTGAGGGGCAATCGCGATCCGGCGGGCACGATATCGCCGAACAGGTGATGACCGATCTGGGCATCGAAACCGACGACCTCGTCGAAGGCGCTTATCTAGACATTCTCTCCAACCGTCAGTCCACGTGATGGGCGATGCGTTGCGAGCGAGTCGATACGGGGGCATCTGGCTTGGGATACCACGAGCAAGCCTGCTTGCCCATGGCGCCCGAATCCCCATTCACCGGGCGACGTGACGGTCTGGTGTCGCCGGATTGCCATCAAGGTGAGCGTGTCGTAGAATCCGTCCTCTTGATGTCTGGACGGCGCGGGAGATCTTGATGGCTGATTCACTGAATACCCACTACCTATCTCGAAAGATACACTCGCTTCTTGGTTTAGTTCCGGTCGGCGCGTTTCTGGTTTTCCACTTGTGGGAGAACTCGATGGCCCGCAAAGGGGGCGATTTCTTCAACCACCACGTGGTTGAAGGGATCGAAACGCTGCTGAACTACAAGCTAATCATGGAAGCAACGCTGCTGGCGGGCATACTTGCCCATGCCATCTACGGATTGGTGATCTGGTGGCAGGGCAAGTCGAACTTCATGCGCTACAAATACGGCGCCAACCTCAGGTACTTGCTCCAGCGGATCACGTCGATCACAACGTTCGCGTTTATCATCTGGCACGTGTGGCAGACGCGGGTGGCGGCTGGTATGGACGAAGCCGTCGCACACGACTTGTTCTCTCATATGCAGGAACTCTTCAGAAATCCGCTGACGGTCGTTCTCTATATGGTCGGGCTTGTGGGCGCGACGTTTCATCTTGCCAACGGACTGTGGTTGGCGGCAATCAACTGGGGCATAACCACACACCCGCGGTCCCAGCGTTTGTTCTCCGCTGTCTGTGGCGTGATTTTCCTGGTAACCACCGCGTTGGGGTTCCATTCCATTTGGGGCTTTAACGGTTGCTTCTTTTAGGAGGGCTCCTGCCATCGCAACGAAACCGACTGTTATCGTGGTTGGCGGCGGTCTTGGAGGCCTGTGGGCAGCCCTGAGGGCTGTTGAGAATGGTTTCCCCGTTGCCATATTCTCGCTGTTTCCCGTAAAGAGATCCCATTCCGCCTGCGCTCAGGGTGGAATCAACGCCGTCCTCGACGTCAAGGGACAAGACGACTCCATATGGCAGCACATCGTAGACACCATCAAGGGCGGTGACTACTTAGCGGAGCAGCCACCCATCAAGAGCTTGTGCGAGGAAGCTCCCGGTCTGATCCGCACCTTCGATCGCATGGGCGTGACGTTCAGTAGAACGCCCGAAGGCGTAATGGATCAGCGCCTCTTCGGCGGGGTGAAAAACCGCAGGACGGCGTTCGCCGGGGCGACCACCGGGCAGCAATTGCTTTACGCCGTGGATGAGCAGATCCGCAGCCACGAAGCCAAGGGCACGGTGACCAAATACGAGGGTTGGGATTTTCTTTCCCTGGTCCTCGATGAGCACGGCGTCTGCCGGGGCATCACGGCCATGGACCTCAACACCATGAAGGTCAGGGCCTTCCGTGGTGGGGCGGTCGTTTTGGGCACCGGAGGTCTGGCGCTGGTTTACGGTCGATCGACCATGTCAAACAACTCCACCGGGGCACCTGCCTCCCGCGTCTTTCAGCAGGGGGCAAAGTTCGCCAACGGTGAGTTCATCCAATTCCACCCCACGGGTATGCCGGGTCATGACAAGAACAGGCTTATGTCAGAAGCCTGCCGTGGCGAGGGCGGGCGTATCTGGGTGCCGCGTGACCCGAAGGACTCACGAGATCCCGTAGACATTCCCGAAAAGGACCGGTTCTTCTTCCTCGAGGAATGGTACCCGGCGTACGGCAACACCGTCCCACGAGACGTGGCTTCCAGGGCGATCTGCCGCGCCGTTCGACACATGGGTCTGGGTGTGGACGGTCAGGACATCGTCTACCTCGATTTGACCCACCAACCACGGGAGTTTCTGGAGTCCCGCCTCGGCGGCATCCTGGAGATGTACCGCACGTTTGCCGGCGAGGACCCTTGCACCCGTCCGATGAAGATCTTCCCATCCACGCACTACTCGATGGGCGGGTTGTGGGTTGACTATCAAAAAGACGAGCAGACCGGCGGCATGGCCCATGTCCATCCAAAGAACCATGCCACGAACATTCCCGGACTGTATGCCTGTGGAGAGTGCGACTATGCCTATCACGGCGCGAACCGCCTGGGTGCCAACTCTCTGTTGAGCGCTTCATTCAGCGGGCGGATCGCGGGGGATGCAGCCTCCGCCTATATCAAGGGGCTAGCCAAGGACGCGGAGGAGACGGCTGAGCAGCACTTTGAAGGCGAGCTCAAGCGTCAGCGCGAAATCAACCAACAACTGCTCTCATCAGACGGGGACGAGAACCCCTTCGCCATGCACCAGGAAACCGGCGATCTGATGCGGGAGCAGGTGTTCGTGGAACGCGACAACAAGGGGCTGGACAAGGCTTTGGACAGCATCGCCAAGCTCAAGGAACGATCAAAGAAACTCACCCTGGATGACAAGGGCAAGTGGACCAACCAGTGTCTCTCGTGGGCGCGTCAGGTCCAGGACATGATCGTGCTGGCGGAGGCGATCACCAAGTGTGCCCGCATGCGCGATGAATGTCGCGGGTCGCACTACAAGGCGGAATTCGAGTTGAAGGTTCCCGAGGGCAAGTTCGAAGGGGACCCGGAATACGCCGAGTACAAGGCCAAGTGGAAGGCCAACAACGACAAATGGCTTAAGCATACGATCGTCACTTATACTAAGGACGGCCCGAAGATCGAGTACGCACCGGTGGAAATGTCCATACTTCCGCCCGAGAAACCCAGGGACTACCGGTAAGCAAAGCTCGAGGAAACAAACTATGGCCAAAGAGATCCACTTCAAGATCAGACGGCAGGACACCCCGAACTCAAAACCGTACTGGGAAGAGTTCAAGATGCCCTACGCCGCCGGACACAACGTCGTCTCGGCGCTGATGTACCTTCGCGAGCACCCGATCAGTGCAGCCGGCAAGAAGGTGCCCCCAGTGGTGTGGGACTCCAACTGCATGGAGGAGGTCTGTGGTGCGTGCGCCATGATGATAAATGGCGAGCCGCGGCAGGCATGTTCCGCCTTGGTGGACGATCTTGAGCAACCTATCGTGGTCGAACCGCTCTCCAAGTTTCACGTTGTCCGGGATTTGATGGTGGATCGCTCGCGGATGTTCGAGGCCCTGGGACAGGTGAAGGCCTGGGTCCCCGTCGACGGCAGTCACGATATCCACGTACACGCCCCGATTATTTCGCCGAAAAAGCAGGAAGCTCGCTATCTCTTCTCACGGTGCATGACCTGCGGTTGCTGCATGGAAGCCTGCCCGCAGTTCGGCGACGACTCGAAGTTCATTGGGCCAGCGCCTTTGGGGCAGGTCTGGCTGCACAACTCACATCCCACCGGCGAGTTTAGCAAGGATGAGCGTCTCCACACGATCATGCAGGACGGTGGCATCACCGATTGCGGCAACGCCCAGAATTGTGTGGAAGTCTGTCCCAAGGATATTCCGCTCACCACAGCCATCGGGGATCTCGGACGTCAGACCACGGTCCAGTGGTTGCGTGACCTGCTGAGGAAGTAACCGGGGGGACGGCAGAAGCCTGATCAAGCCCGTAGAGTGCGTTCCGGGCACGCCACGTGTCCGAAGACGCATTCTTGTCATCGGGACCTATCTCATACAACTGAGTACAAACCGATACGAAACCTGTGGTGAATCGGGCAATATATCCGCTATACAATCAAGGCGTCAGACGATGATCTAGGAGTCGGCGACGGGTGTTGTGGGAGGTTTTCTCGTCTGTGGGTCTGGGGTTGGGTGGCCCACCTCTTTAGAGGTGGGGGACACGATTGCGACCGTTGAATCCGAGGCCCCCACGACTAAAGCCATAGGCCATCCACTTGATGTAGCCCAGAAAACCAACGTTGCCAAAGCACTAGGGGTCGGCGGCGGGTGTTGAGAGAGGCCTTCTCGCCGGTGGGGCTGGGGTTCACCCGAAGACGCCGGCGGGAATCGAAACGGGAGACTATTCGAAGATGCGAATTATAGTTGGGATCACTTGCTGTTTGGCCTTTTCACCTTGGCTTTGCACACCGGCTGGGGCGTCGGCGATCGACGTGGACAACCCGCCCCAGGGGCGATTCGCGGACGACTGGCTCGAGGTTTTTATAGGGCAGGCCAAAATCGGGTATGGCCACTCCACAACGTCACGCGAGGGTGATCTTGTCCGTGCTCAGTCGACCATGACAATACGTCTCGGGCGAGGAACTCAGCCAATCGAGATCGCTCTCACTCAAGGTGCGGTAGAGACCCTGTGTGGCGACGTGGTGTCCTTCTCGACGGAGACCCAAATGGCTGCCCACAAGACCGTTCTTAGTGGGACGGTCACAGACGGTAAGGTGACCATCACGTCGTCACAGTTCGGTTTCGATCGAGTGAGCGTTCACGATTTTCCCGAAGGGGCTCTTATGACCTGGGGAATGCACCGTGAATCGGTCAGGCGCGGTTTCAAGCCGGGAACGCGGTACACCCTCAAGATGTATGCGCCCGATCTGCGGCTTGACGGGCCGGTGACCGCGTCCACCGTGATCGGCGACAGGGAGACCTTCGAACACAGGGGCAAGCGGGTAGAGGCTATCCGAGTGACGCAGGAGGTCGAGTCGCCGGCTGGCACGATGGAAATCGTGTCGTGGGTGAATAATGACGGCGACGTGATAAAGAGCGTCTTGCCTATGCCCGGCGTGGGAGACGTACACGTTTTCATCACCGATCAGCAAACCGCAATGTCCGACTTCGTTACCCCCGAACTGTTCATGAGATCAGCAGTCAAGGTTGACAAGCCGATCGACTTCAAGAAAGCGAATCGAATCAAGTATCGCCTCCGCATGGAAAACGGAGTCGAAGGCCTGGCGGACATACCCGCGACCGGAATGCAGACACCCAACCGGCTCGGTGACGGCTCGATGGAACTGGTGGTCCAGCGCCAGAAGCACGTGCCGGTCCCCGGGGCGCCCGATCCCGGAGATATCCGCGAGTTTCTCGAAGGCAACTTGATGATCAACACTGACGATCCAAAGCTCATGAAGCTCGCCAGGCGTGCGGCTGGAGAAGTGACCGAGCCATTCGCCCTGGCTGACCGGCTCCGCCGCTTCGTCGGCGACTACATCCAAGACAAGAGCCTCAATATCGGTTTCGCCTCTGCCAGCGAGGTATGCCGCAACCGCGAAGGGGATTGCAGCGAGCACGGTGTGCTCCTAGCTGCCCTGGGACGCCTCAACGGGTTGCCTTCGCGGGTGGTAGCGGGACTGGTCTATACGCCTTCCTTCGGTGGTCAGCGGCAGCTCTTCGTGTACCACATGTGGACCCAGTTTCTGATTGACGGTCGATGGTATGACTTTGACGCCGCGATGGGAGAGTCCAAGTGCAGCCCGGCACGCATCGCGTTCGCCGTGTCGTCACTGAGGAGCGTGGGGTCAGCCGAGCTGAGCTTACCGCTCCTTTCCAAGATGGGCGCAGTTAAGCTGGACGTTCTTGAGATCGAATGACCACGTTTCGTGTCCTGTCCTGCCAAACTAGGGGCCTGGTGAAATCGGCATGCTGTCCCCCGATTCCCCCAGGTTCTTCGACGTCGACTATGGTCCACACGTCCCCTAAGATCGGAAATATAAGCAATGGCTTCGAGAGCAACGACACGTTTGCCCGGCGCGGAACAGTCGAATCGCGCATTGCTTGGGCGCAGACGTTTTGTGCGGTGGCTCGTCGTGGCAATCTGTACGCTTCTCTTCGTGGGACTTCTGTGCGCGGTTCTTGCCTTCTATGGTGATCTCAGCGACGACATTGCATGCAAGATGCGTTTGAAGAGGGGACTGTGGAATGCTGTGGCCACCGATGACACTCCTCCGCGCCTACTCCAGAAATTGGAGGGGACTTGGCGTTGCCCGAAGTCCGGTATGGCCTATGAGTATCGGCCGTTTGAAGGCCCAGTAGAACTCGGTTCCCCTTTCGCACCTTTTGAAGACCCGGATGAGGGCTCTGACACCAAGCTGCGAGTGATCGCCTGGTGTTCAAGTCCGTGTCATGCGGGGCGGAGGAATATCCTCCTGGAGACTGGAGCCGTGATTCCCATCCCCGAGCGGGCCTTTCAGGAGCTGGCGTACGCCGGTTTCAGCGCCACCTGGAAGGAGTTGATGCGAATGGTGGAATCCAAATGAGGGAGCACAGCCAGGCAGGGCAGATCAACGACCTGCCTTACCTTGTTCGGGAGGCTTGTGATGTGCGCGGAGCCGGCGATGTACGCTTCGTTGCCTGTCGTTGGATCAGGCAGGTGAATCACCCGCCATCTACCTGACTATCCCCCGGTTTCTGTCCCCATTCTGAGACCCGCACGCACGCCCTTTACCATCCTTGGGCCGGTGGATAGACTCAGCCGCGAGGATCATCCATACCAGATTCCTCGGTCACCACGGAACCGTCATGAGCAAGCGATGGGTATTTATAAGCGATCGTGCGAGCTGTGAGGCTGCCGCCCGCAGGTGGCGCGTTCCTCCAATAGTCGCCCGCCTTCTTATCAACCGCGACGTCTCACCGGATTCGCTGGTTAACGACTTTCTGGCGCCGCAGATGAAAGACCTCTATCCTGCCCACCAGCTTCCCGGAGCCAAAAAGGCTGCTGAGAGAATCGTGAGGGCTGTTCGCGAGAAGGCCCGAATCGTTCTTTACGGCGACTATGACGTGGACGGAACCACCGGCGTCGCCATCCTGTGGCACATGCTGCGAACGGCTGGTGCGGATGTTTCGTTTTACGTTCCACATCGAATCGAGGAAGGCTATGGCCTCAACTCTCAGGCGGCTGGAAAACTGGCGGCTGACGGCGCTCGAATGATCGTCTCGATCGACTGCGGCATCACTGCGGTTGACGTAGCTGACGATCTGCGCAAAGCCGGTGTGTCCTTGATCATCACTGATCATCATCAGCCCACAAATACGCTTCCCCGCGCGGACACGATCGTTCATCCGGGACTGGACAACACCTACCCCAACCCATTCCTGTGTGGTGCGGGAGTGGCCTTCAAGCTTGCGTGGGCAATTGCACAAGAGCTTAGCGGCACTGCGCGAGTGACTCCCGAGCTTCGCACTTTGCTGGTAAACCTGCTGCCGCTGGCGGCATTGGGAACGATCGCCGACGTGGTCCCGCTGGCGGGTGAAAACAGGATCATCGCCAAGCACGGTTTGTCAGGCCTGAAAAGCACGCCGTTTGTGGGTCTTCGGGCACTAATGGAGCTGGCGGGCCTGAACAGCGGCGGTGACAGCGTGAGTGGGTACGACGTGGGTTTCAAGCTGGCTCCGCGGATCAACGCAGCCGGCAGGATGGGACACGCCCGTCTGGCGGTCGAGCTGCTTACCGACGCCACCGAAGCGCGGGCTCACGAGATTGTCATGTACCTCGACGGGCACAATCGAACCCGCCAGTCAAAGGAGCGAACCATAACCAAACGCGCTTACGAGATGATCGAGGAAAACGGCTTGGCCTGCGACACGCGTCGGGCGATCGTGCTGGCGTCCGAGGGGTGGCATGCGGGCGTGATTGGGATAGTGGCTGCCCGCATCGTTGATCGCTACAGCAGACCCGCTATTGTGATTTCGCTCGACGGCGAAGAAGGTCAGGGCTCGGGCAGGAGCATCAGGTCACTCGATCTTTTCGACGCGCTGTCCGCCTGTGCGGAGCATCTCGTTTCCTTCGGTGGACATGCGATGGCCGCCGGTGTCCGCGTCGCCCGCGAGAAGGTCGAAGCCTTCACGGAAGCCTTCGTTGAGATCGCGAACAACCGTCTGTCCGGTGACGATCTGGTTCCGAAGCTGCGTCTTGATGCGGAGGTCGCGTTGGACCAACTTTCTCTTGAAACGACCGAGACCATCGTCAGCCTCGGACCTTTCGGTATCGGAAACCCCAAGCCCAAACTTGCCACCGGGTGGATCGACCTGGCGGACGAACCGCGCCTGGTCGGCAAGAACCAGGCTCATCTGCAGGCGTCCTTTGTGGAGAACGGGGTTCGGATCAAAGCCATCGGCTTCGGCTTGCGTGATGATTACGAGAACCTCAAGGAACATCGCCGCTGCCGGGTTGCCTTCGAGCCCATCGTAAGTGAGTTCAAGGGCCGCCGCAGCGTCGAGATGAAGGTCCTCGACCTGCACTTCCCTCAACCATGACCTTCTCGGTTCGGAATGCGGGGTGGTCGAACTTGTTTCGGCATCGCTCTTTGCCGATGGAAACAGTATTCAGTGTTGAGATGTCGGGGATGCGGGTCTACAATGTTCTCCAGCCTTCAAGCGGTCTTGTGTCACCCTGAGGAGATATTCGGTGCCCCACACATACAATTGCGCGGCGAACTATTTCACTTCTGAGTCGGTTTCCATGGGTCACCCTGACAAGGTGGCTGATCAGATTTCAGACGCCGTTCTTGACAGTCTGATCAAGTGCGACCCCAACGCCCGCACTGCGGTCGAGACGCTCGTTACCACCGGACTGGTGATCATCTCGGGAGAAGTAACGGTTCACAATCAGGAGGCTAGCGAAGCTCTGGGGCAGGTCGAACAAACCGCCCGGGAGACGATCAGGCGGATCGGTTACGACGACCCAATCGCCGGGTTCGACTATAGAAGCTGCGCGGTGATGCGTACCATCCATTCGCAGTCGACCGACATCAGCCGGGGTGTCACACAAGGTCAAGGATTGCACACTGAGCAGGGTGCCGGCGACCAGGGGCTCATGTTCGGATACGCCTGCGACGAAACGGAAGCCTTGATGCCCCTTCCGATACACCTCTCCCACCGCATCGTTGAGCAACTGGCCAAGGTCCGCCAATCCGGCAGGATCGATTGGCTTCGACCGGACTCAAAGAGCCAAGTTACCGTCGGATACGACGACGAGAGCAACGCAGTTGAACTGCATACCATCGTGCTCTCGACCCAGCACACAGAGGGCGTCGTCGACTCCAAAACCGGAAACATGAGCACCGACGCCCAGAAGCAGATGATAGACCAGGTCATCCGCCCGGTCATCGAGCAGGAGTGTCCGCATCTGTGGAACGACAATATCAAGTATCTCATCAACCCGACCGGGCGGTTCGTCATTGGCGGCCCTCACGGTGACACGGGCCTGACGGGTCGCAAGATCATCGTCGACACCTACGGCGGCCGGGGTCGCCACGGCGGCGGGGCTTTCTCGGGTAAGGACCCGACAAAGGTCGACCGGTCAGCCTGTTACATGGCCCGCCACATCGCCAAGAACATCGTAGCCGCCAAGTTGACCCGATGGTGCGAGGTGCAACTCGCCTATGCGATCGGCGTGGCTGAGCCGGTGAGCGTCCACGTCGACACGTTCGACGCCAGCGACATACCCGCAACCGAGCTGGAGCGCATCGTGCGCGATCTGTTCCCGCTGAAACCGTATGACATCATAGACTATCTAGACCTACGCAGGCCCATCTACTTCGAGACCGCCCGCCACGGGCACTTTGGCCGCAGAGGAGCAGGTTTCACCTGGGAGAAAACCGACCGAGTCGCCGAACTCCAGACAGCCGCCAACGCAAACCACGCGGTGTGATCAGGCGTTAATACCATGAAAAGGTGCGCCCGGGACGCACCCTACGCGCGGCCAGCGGTACCTGCGCGATTCGATCGACGGGTACCGTTAGGTCTTTACCCGGATTCTCATGCTTCGTGTAGCATGTGTCCCATCTTGTCCTTCTTGGTCTTCAGGTAGAACTCGTTGTGGTGGTTGGGAGGGATGACTATGGGCACCTGCTCGGCGATCTTGATGTCGTAGACCTCGAGACGATTCACCTTCTTCGGATTGTTGGTCAGGATGCGGAGTTGAGACAGACCCAGGTCGCGGATAATGTGGGCGCCGACGCCGTAATCGCGGCGGTCTACCGGCAAGCCGAGCTTGAGATTGGCTTCGACGGTGTCGAGACCTTCGTCTTGGAGCTTGTAGGCGTGGAGCTTGTTGTGCAAACCGATTCCGCGACCCTCCTGACGAAGATAGATCACCGCCCCCTTGCCTGCCTCCTGGACCATCTTCATAGAGGAATCAAGCTGTTCGCCACAGTCGCAGCGCCGCGAATGGAACACGTGTGCCGTCATACACTCCGATTCGACACGGACTAACACCGGCTCGTCGTGGATGATCGGTTGGCCTGTAGCGTCCAGCTCACCGACGCCGCCGCAGCACAAAGCCAGATGTGGCTCCGGATCGATCGGGCAGTGGTAAGAGATCAGCGTGAAATCGCCGAACCGCGTCGGCAGTTGCGTAGTGACACCACGTGTCACAAAACGTTCACGCTTCATGCGATGCTCAACGATGTCCGACACCGTGTACATTCGCAGATCGTGGCGAGCGGCGAACTTGGTCAGCTCGGGCACCCGGGCCATGGTTCCGTCGTCGTTCATCACCTCAATCAGAACGCCCATGGGCCTAAGACCAGCCAGACGGCAGAGGTCCACCGACCCCTCGGTCTGCCCGGAGCGAACCAGCACGCCGCCGTCCAAGGCCATCAGCGGGTTGATGTGCCCGGGTCTGTTCAGGTCGGAAGGCTTGGCGTCAGGGGCACAGGCGACTTCGATGGTCTTTGCCCGGTCGGCGGCTGAGACGCCCGTGGTAACTCCGAACCGGCTGTGGGCGTCAACGGTGACGGTGAACGCCGTGCCGAACTGAGTCGTGTTGTGAGACGTTTGGGGGTGGAGGTTGAGTTCCTCGCAGCGCAGCCGGGTCATGGGCAGACAAAGCACGCCACGCCCATAAGTAAGCATGAAGTTTATGATCTGGGGCGTGACCTTCTCAGCCGCCACAACGAGATCGCCTTCGTTCTCGCGATCTTCGTCGTCGACCAGGATTATCATCCTGCCCTCCCGGAGGTCCTCGAACGCCTGCTCGATAGGGGAGAACGGCGATTTGTCCTTATTCATCGAATCCACCCTCGTGTTTCCGTGATGTTGCTTGATGGTCGGCTACGAAGTGGACGCCTGCTCGCATATAGTCCACTCCCGTGAAGACGGCCACGCCGGCGGCAACCCACCACAGGGCCGGCACCACACTCTGCAAGACTAATGGCAAATCCGGTGCCAACAGGATGACCGCCACCGTGACCAATTGTACCAGAGTACATGCCTTTCCCAAAATCCTCGGTTCGATCAACACCTGACCACATGACAGATAGACCAGCACGAACCCCAGCACCACGAGCACATCCTTGCCCACAATGATGACCGGGACCCAGTTGGGCAGGATGAACCCGGGAACACCCGTCCCGTCGATGGCTAAGAGCACGACCGTCGTGACGATGAGCAGCTTATCCGCCACCGGGTCCAGGAACCGGCCCAGCGGCGTCTCTTCCTTGAGGCGCCGGGCTAAAAAGCCGTCCAGCCCGTCACTGATTGCCATCACAACAAAAAGGACCAACCCCGCGTGCCGCGCGCCCGTCCACTCCGAGTTCATGTTGAGCAGGCAGATCATCAGCGGCACAACGAGGAGGATGCGCGCGATAGTGATGCGGTTGGGCCAGTTCAGCCAGGTCATTTGAGCAAGTCCAAGATGCGAGGCGGCGTTTCAGTGCAATGTCAGCCGTCGATTGATGAACCGAGTAGGGTCCGCTGTGCGGACCATTCTGGGGATCAGCACGATCAACCAAGACGGTCCGTACAGCGCACCCTACAAGCTCATGTAATTCGTTGTCCCGGTAGCGGTTCAGCTCTGCAAGCGCCCTCGGCAACGAACAGCTTCGGGTGTTGCCGGCAAAATCCATGGGTGCGTCCCGGACGCACCTCCCAGCTGGATCGAGTCAGGGCTTGTCCTGGGCGTCGGCGGTCTGATCATCAGGCGCTAAGCGGCACCTGTCGGCGAACCTCACCAAGACATCACCCGATGGAGGCTTTTCCAGCACGAAAAACGTGCCTTCCGGATCGAGAATGACAAGAGCGGGCAACTCCGTTACGCCGAACCGTTCCAGCACAGCTTTGTTCGATCCGAACCGCAGACTCGGTCGACAATGGACCACGTTTCTCAGACGCGAATACACCTCGGGGCTATCCAGGAGCTTGCCCAGCTCCGAGAACTCCCGCGTGAACGACCTGCACAGAACGACAAGCACAGGCCTGGCCGTCTCTCGTCCCATCGTCTCCGCCTGCTCGATATCGTCCAGCCAGCAATACGCCGGTTTGCGCGGTATGTGCGGATTGGGCGTCGGTCTGCTGCCGGGATGGTCACACGATTCCAAAAAGGAGCGGACATCTTCCGTGGAGGCCGGATTGACCAAGGCGTGATGGGTCCCATCAGCCCGCACGACTATAAGCGCCGGCGCCCGCTCGATTCCATACTGGGCTACGTATCGCCGATCCGGCTCGTACTGCTTGAAGAGGAAGCACCGCACGTGATCGGAGATGATGGTCCGGATACGGCCATCCCTCAGCGCTTCACTGATGATGCGGTCTTCTTTCGGCTGGGACGTCCTGAAGAAGACGAGCATGTCGCCGCCGCCTGTGCGTTGGAGCCTCTCAGCCGAATCATAATCCGCCACCCATCCGCCGGAGACCAACCTGCCAAGCGAGGTGCACCCGCCTGTAAGAGCGAGGGCGCCCGCCAGCGCCAAGGCTGCGCACGTGTGGCTGGTCAGTGTTCGACGGAAATGAAAGGAGATTTCACCCATGCCGGGCAGTCTATCGGTCCTGCGGTCTGGCGGCAACGACCAAAGCAGAACTCCAGTTCATAACTCCTAACGTCTTTTCCTGGCGAAGCATCTTGACGGCGATGGGCAGGTTCTGTCTGGGAGGATTCCGGTCCATGGATGGGACGCTGGCCAGACGCCGCAGGCGGTCCTGCAACCGACCACATTATGGCATAAACAGTACAAACGTAGCGGTTGGAGTCGAAGAACTCACGGACGACACCAACGATTGGGCGCTACGATTGGATAGAGCCTGTTCTAGCACGGATATCGCAACAGACGGCAAGCCGGTCCTTGATGTCCCCAGGTACTTCCACTGTTTTCGAGAGGTCGTCAAGCCCCAGACGGCTGCCTGGTGGCCGAGATGCTGGTTTCCAACGCATCGGTGCGATACAGTGACAAGTCATGGGCCGAACGGATGACAACACGAGCGGGCGATTCGCATCCATCGAGCGCGTAAGCTTCGGGTTAGCGCTGGTGGTGGTGCCCATCATGCTGGCGGTGGCCGGCTGGACCAGCCAGGAGTTCCCCAACCGCATCGATCGCTATCTGTTCGAAGTGATGGGTGCGGAGGTGCTCGACGGCGGAACGGTCTACCTGGACTGCTGGGACAACAAACCCCCGGGTTTGTGTTGGCTCAACGTGGCTGTCCTGTGGATCGGGGGACGATCGACCTACGCCGTGACGGCGGCAGCGGTAATCGCCGGCCTGTTGGCGGTGGGAGTGATGTGGCTCGGCATCTCGCGCATGCACGGGCGAGGAACGGCTACAGTCTGCTCTTTGATCTTCGCCACCATCCTCTCGCAGCGGTACTTCGATGCATGCACTAACGGAACCGAGCTTTACGCCATGGTGGCTGACGCGCTCGCTGCGTTTTTTGTGGTGGCGGCAATAGCACGGTCGTCGCCGAGCTGTCTGTGGTGTGCCCTGCTTGCCGGAGCCTGTTGGGGGCTGGGGGGGCTGTTCAAACAGACGGCCATCGCAGGTCCGCTGGCTGTCCTCGTCGGGACGCTTACCGCGGTGGTTGTCGGCCCCGGCCGGCGAATGCGCTGGATCTGTCTGGCACTGTTGGCTTGCGCAGGTGCTGTTATCGTCACCGGGTCGGCTGTTGCGATCCTGCAATATCAAGGAGCCCTTCACGCTGCTTATGAAGCGGTGATCGGCGTGAATCTCCTTCCACAAAACACCAGCCACGTCACGGGAGCTTTCAACCCGTCAGTAGTTCTTCCGCAGGCTGCCCCGATCACGGGAGCTGTTCTTCTTGCGGCGACGGGCGTGGTGGTGACGTTGGTTTCAGGGCGCAAGCTCGATGAGGAATCAAGTGAGGTCCGCTGCGCCCAGCGCGGTCTGGGACGTTCCGTGATGGTGTTCATGGTCTTGTGGGCGCTGGTGGCGCTGTACGGCGTGGGAATAGGCCCTTCGCACATGCCGCGATACTGGCACGGCGTGTTTGTCCCGATGATGTACCTGACTGCCCAGGGTGTGTGGTTCGTGCTGGGTCTGTGCACCCGGGGCGAGCGCCATCACCGCTGGACGGCGATCATCGGAGCGGGCGTGCTTGCGGTGATCTTCTTCGGACCTTTACTGCGGAATATCTCCGATGATGCGCTGCGTGCCCGATATTACTCTGACTTTGATTCCGAACGGGGTCGACTCATCGAGATAGGCGACCGCATCCGCGGGCTGACCGAACCCGACGATCGCATATATGTTTGGGGCTACTGCCCGGGCATCTACCGCTTCAGCGACCGGCGGTCGGCCTGCCGGTTTTCCGGAATCGAAAAGCTCGGGTCGCCGACCGGTTTTGGCCAGCCTATCGCCGAGGAGATTGTCGACACGTTGCAGAGCCGTTCTCCCAGGCTCATAGCCGTCGAAGAACGCCGCGTCGATGCGCTCTTGGATGATCGAGTCGGGGGCTTGCTTGTTCCCGGCGTGGGAGAGTGGTTCGCGAGGAGTTACCAGCGTCGGGATTCCATTCACGGTTTCGAGCTGTACGTCTGTCGCAACCCATAACACCGTGCCGTTGTTGTGGAACGGCCCGTCAACAAGGAGTGAGAAGAGTGAAGGCGTCGACCAACTTGGGTGTAACGGTGCTCGTATTGTCCGCTGTCGCGTCTGCGATCCCCGGTTTCGCTGCGCCGGGTGATGTTGAATACTCGACTGAGGCACCATGTGGACATCCAGCAGGTATCGCCTGCGACGGGCAGCGAATGTTCGTGGCTGACTGGCGCAGCGGAATGATATTCCAGACCGACATCAAGACCTGCGACACGGTTGAGTCTTTCCCGGCGCCGACGCTCAAACCGCACGGCCTGGCGCTGGGTGGCGGTAAGCTCTGGGTCTGCGACGATCACACCGGATGGGTGTACTGCGTTGACCCCCAAACCCGCATCGTGGAGAACGCTTTTGAAGCGCCCGGTTCTCGGGCCACCGGTCTGGCATACGCAGATGGTTTTCTCTACATCCTGGAGCGCAAGAGCAGGAAGATCTACAAGGTTCTCCCCGAGGATGGCACGATACTCGCCAACATTCCGGTACCGGACAAGAACTGCACCTGCCTGACTTATGACGGCAAGTACCTGTGGACCGTCAACCGAATCGCGGACGAGATATACATGGTTGATCCGGAGACGGGAACGGTGATCGCCGTCCTTGATGCTCCCGGTCCATACGCGGCTGGTGTCGAGTGGATCGACGGCCGTCTGTGGAACGTGGACTTCCAGACACGGAAACTCTATCGCATCACGCTGCGCGACTCGCCCATGTACCGCCTTTCAGACACCAGGCGGGCGACTGTCGAGTACGAGTGGGTCATGAACAACTACGGTCCCAACCGCGCCTTCGACCTGCGCGTGAATATGGCTGTCCCGGAAGATCTGCCGAACCAGAAGCTGCTGTCCGAAGTGCGGTTCTCGTCCGAACCTTCCGGGATCGTGCGGGACCGATGGAACCAGACGTGTGCGTTGTTCGAGCTCGGTTCTGTCGATTCCGGCGCCAAGACCGGACTGACTCTGAGCGTAGAGGCTGAAGTGTCGGCAATTCGCTACCTGATCATCCCCGAACTGACCGGGACGCTGGACGACATCCCCGATGACATCCGCAAGGCTTACACCGCCGACGGCGAACGATATCGCATTGACAGCCCGTATATCAAAGAGCTGGCCGCCAGGATCGTCGGCGACGAGAAGAACCCTTACTGGATCGCCCGCAAGGTGTTTGACCACATCATCGACCGTCTGCACTACGAGATGATCGGCGGTTGGGACGTGCCCGAGGTGGTGCTCAAGCGGGGCAGCGGTTCGTGCTCCGAGTACACCTTCTGCTTTGTGGCTTTGTGTCGGGCAGCCGGTCTTCCGGCGCGATATCAGGGCAGCATCGTCGTGCGCGGGGACGACGCCAGCATCGATGAAGCCTTCCATCGTTGGGCCCAGGTGTACCTGCCGGGCTATGGCTGGATTCCGGTGGACGCCAATCGCGGTGATTCCAAGTCGCCGGTCACCCAGGCTAAGGGCTTCGGCGAACTGGCGGGCAAGTTCCTCATCACCACGCAAAGTGGCGGCGATTCGGAGCATCTGCGCTGGGGCTACAACGCCCACATAACCTACAAGACAACCGGTTACTGCAAGATCGAGCAGGACGCGATCGGATACTTCAGACCGCTGGGCGAAAAACAGAGCGAGGGAAGCGAATAACGAAACACCGCCGGCGGGCAGACGGCAGGATCTAAATGTGCGCCGTGACTCAGCAGGGTGTGTTCCGCACGCGATATGAGCCGCACAGGCCATCCTATGACGTGGGCCACCCGTCGGATCATGGTGTGTTTCGCCGGATTGCGTCGAGGTTCACTTGACTATGCAGTCGGTAATTGTTAGGGTGTTGCGTGCCATGATGGGAGAATCTGTATCTACGTTCAAAGGAGCTTGCCATGCCAAATTCGCTCTGTCATTTCGAGTTTATGAGCAATCAACCGGAAGAATCCAAGGCGTTTTACGGCGCGGTCTTTGACTGGAAGTTCGACGACGCTTCGATGCCCGGTTACACGCTGATTGATCCCGGCGCCGAACCTGGCGGCGGTTTGTTCAAGAAGCCCACCGACGCTCCCGGGCCGGCGCTGAACGTCTACTTTCAGGTCGAGGACCTCGACGCGACGATTGCCAAAGCCACACAGAACGGCGGCATGGTCATCGTCCCCAAGACCGAGATTCCAAACGTGGGATGGTTCGCGATGTTTGCCGATCCGGAGGGGATCGTCATAGGCCTGCTAAAGCAAAACGATTAGAGCAGGCTTTATCCGATCTTAGAGCATTCTCGGTCTTGGTATCGCTGTCAGCCAGCGTGCGGGTCCCCCGTCCTTTAAGGGTGGGGCGCACTGCCTGAGCATGTACTGATCACGATGGTGGAACCCTAGCGCATCCCCACGGTTTCCGACAAGAGCATGACGGCGTCCTGCATGCCTAACGGCATCAAGTCTTGAGACAGTGGGGCGATGGTGAACTCCTGGTTGTTCAGGAAAGCATCAGCCGGCGACGCGTCGTCCATCAGCGCCATGTCGTCGTTGACGTGGTTGAGCCCCAGCAAATGGCCCGCTTCGTGAGCAGCCACATTGCCGATCGCAACGGCTAATCCCTCGAGTGAGGGTGCGTCCATGAATACGGCAGGCGTGAACGATTCGGTGTAGATTATCGCATCGTCACAGTAATCGGCGTTATAGAGATCGACAGCCTCCGCGACGCCGAACAGGGTGGCGCTGAATCCGCCCATATGGATCGTCGAGACATCCTCATCGTCGAGCGGAGGCGGATCGTCGCTGGTGATCACCACAACGTCGAACCGCTCGTAGTTCTGTTCCACCGCCTGACGCACAAGTTCCTTGAGGCGACCTGTCTGGCCGTGGTACAGGGGTGATATCTCACCGGCGTTGAACGGTGAGATGGTCTGTCGCCCCAGCGATGGTGAATCCACCGGACCGCCGTCGAAGTTAAGCAATAGCGTCTGGCTTGTCGGCTCGGGCACGTCGTGTCCCGAAGAAAGAAGCACATCGACGGTGTATGGGCCTGTGCCTGCCCCGTAATCAGCGAAAGCGGAAGAGGCTATCGCCAGATGGTAGGTGTCGCCCCCGTGCCTCACTATCCAATCAATGCGCGAATCCAGCGGAGAGGAGATGCCACCGCGGTCGTCGTTATTGTATACCAAACGCTGTTCGGCATCGAACAGCGCGATTGAAACATCCAGAGGGGAACCGCTTGTATTCGCGTTGATGACAAGTCGATCACCGGCTGACAAGGGTCCGAAAGAAAGGACATCCAGATCGTCTCGTGGAAAGACAGCCCCTTCCCACCGAAGCAATCCATCGGCGTCGAACGAGGCATTCGTTTTCTGGTTGAAGGTGTCGTTGGGTTCAGCGTCGTCACAATAGACGGCGGACCCCTGGGGAACTCCGTCCATGTTGGTGCACTGCTCTGGAGTGAGGTTGCTGCAGCCTCCATCCTCGAAGAGGCAACCCTCAATAGCGGGCTCGTCGCCCAAGAAGGTGCCCGGAATCGAGCCGCATCCCAAAAAGGGCGTGATCGCCAGCACACACGCACAAGCCGTCAGTCCCGCCCTAAGACACCTGGAGGCCATTCCGGGCATTGGTGTCATGGTTCCTCCTTCTTTTCCCGCTCCGAGCAATCGCCACTTCCATTGAACTACGGGAGCATCGTACGTTCTCGACAGCAAGTGTGTCAATCGCAGTAACAAGGCGCCGGCCCCGAGGAGTGGGCATGCTTGCCGGGAGACAACCACGGTTTGTGTCGGGGCCGCTTCTTCGCCAGCTTTGCTGGAAACGGCGCTAGAGGCAGGACATTCTACCGCCGTCGACCGGTAGGTTGATCCCGCTGATGTATGAAGCATCCGGCGAGGCCAGGAAACCGACGGCGGATGCAACCTCTTCGGGCCGGGCGAACCTGCCAGTGGGGACTTCCGCAAGCATGGACTGCTCGATTGCAGCCAGGCTCACACCCGCTTTCTCGGCGCGATCCGCAATCAGCAACCGCAGTCTCTCGGTATCGGTGTAGCCCGGGAGGACGTTGTTGACGGTAATGGCAAACGGTGCCAACTCGCTCGCCAATGTCTTTGCCCAGCTCGCCACAGCCCAGCGGGTCGTGTTCGAGACGCCCAGCCCTTTGATCGGCTCCTTAACGGACACGGAAATGATGTTGATTATCCGGCCGAACACAGCCTCTTTCATTCCGGGAACCAGCGACTGGGCCAATATCTGGTTGCACACCAGGTGCATGGTCATGGCCTTCTCGAACTGGGCGGGGCTTGCATCGAGAATCATACCGGGCGGCGGACCTCCGGTGTTGTTTATCAGGATATGTAGTGTTCCGACTTTTTCGATATGGCGTAGAACGCTCTCTCGAAGCACGCGAGGGTCGGTGAAATCAGCAGGAAACAGCCGGTGTGCCTGACCGGCGCCGGTGTCCAGCTCCGCCAGCACGCCTTGCAACGCCGCCTCGTCACGGGCCACCAGCGTCACTTCCGCCCCAAGAAGTGCCAGGCGCGTGGCACAAGCACGACCGATGCCGCGTGAGGCGCCGCAAACCAGCGCCCGCCTGCCTTTCAAGAGCTCGCACATGTGAGCAACATTCCCCCGTTGTCGCCTTTCGCCGCAGCTCGGGCGAGGTGCCAAACCCCGATTCCCAATTGGCGGGTATGGCCACATCCCGTCCGGCGAGGCTGGGACCGTGTCGAAGTTATTCCGCGGGCTCGATGAGGGAAGTCATGCTCCCCTGGCAGCGCGTGATCCGCCAGTCACGACCGAATGCAAGCACCTGGTCGCGCTTGAACTCCGCGCGCTCCTTGGTCGTTGTATCCAAGATCACCCGGCCCGTGTCGTCCACGTTGCAGGCAAGCTGATAGGAATGCTCGGGAGTAAAACCAAACAGCTTGCGGAGCATGTCGATCACATACTCGTAAGTGTGATCGTCGTCGTCGACAAGAACGACGTGGTAGGGCGGCTGCCTCTTGGAGAGACTCTCGCACACGGGCGAAAGCCCGGTCGATTGTTCCGCGGAAGAATGAACCGTTATCGTGTCGGCTGTAACCGTGGTCATGGATATCTTCTAGCTAAACGAATCCCCGATCGCAAGGGGCTGACTTCCCCAACGCACCAATGATGGCGCCATTATCCGATATTCCGACCGCCCATTGCAAGCCCCCCAAGGAGGCAAAACACTTCTTGCCGACCAAACGCCGTCGATCCGAACCACCCTCGGCGCATTACGCCTTGTCGCAAAAGAGGTAACTAGGAACCGAAGCTCCTGCCGAACACTATTGTGCAACGCACACGACGCCGTTTTCACGAACTAGGCTGCGGAAACCACCACAAGACGGTGAGGCGTTCGCCCCAGCCTAAGGAAAATGCCGCCCCGAGAAAACTCGACGCGATCACTTGGCCATACGCCAAAAGTCGTCCAGGAAAACCCGTCAAACTCGTGGTTAGCGCCTTGACAAACCCGACGAGTCAGCTCCCGTCCCCAGGGCTTGTCGGCCGCTTGTCTCGGCCGTCGACTAGAGAACCGTGCAGCGTCAGTGCCGTAGCGCTTGTGATCCGCACGCGGGCGAGTCGGCCGATATCGCCTTCATCGCCGGGGAAGACCACGATGTTGTAGCCCCGAGTGCGCCCCACGAGTTGCGACCGGCTTCGCCAATCGGCGGCGTCGTCCCTGTACCACCCCGCCTCGCGGGCCTTTGCCGCAGCCTTGCTGTACCCCTCGACCAACACTTCCACGACGTCACCGACAAGCTCTCGGTTGGTCTTGAGCGATATAGCCTCTTGAAGCTCGAGCAACTCGACGTTGCGTTGACGCATGATCTCGTCGGGCACATCGCTTTGCAGACGCCTGTCAGCCGCTGTCCCGGGCCTGGGGGAGTATTTGAAGACAAAGATGTTCTTGAATCGCGAGCGTTCGATTAGCCGGCAGGAGGCTTCATGGTCCTCCTGGGTCTCGCCGCAAAACCCGACGATAAAATCGCTGGCAAGCGTGAGGCCCGGGACAATCTCGCGGGCGCGTGCCAAGAGCGCGTCGTATTCCTCGACGGTGTACTGTCGCCGCATCCTCTTAAGGATGTTGTTGCTACCGCTCTGCACCGGGATATGCAGATACTCGCAGACCTTGTCCAGGTCGCGCATCGCTTCGAGAATGTCATCAGTGAAATCACCCGGGAAGCTGGTGACGAACCTGATGCGCTCGATGCCCTCGACCCGGTTAACGAGTTCGAGCAACCCCGCGAACCGGACAGGCTGACCGTTCTCCTCGTGAACATAGCTGTTGACCGTCTGGCCGACGAGTGTCACTTCCTTGACGCCTCGACCGGCCAGCATCTTCGCCTCATCCACGATCCGGGTGGGTGGACGGCTTCGCTCCCGCCCTCGCGTGAACGGCACGATGCAGTATGAACAGAACTTGTCGCACCCTCGCTGCACGCGGATGTATGATTGCAGCGTGCTTTCAAGCGGACCGGTCCCGCGAGATGGGTCCAGCGCCTCTATGGAATCATATTCCAGGGCACGCTGCAACTGTGTGCTCTTGCGGGAGAAAGCCTGCGACAGGGCGACGACCCGCGTCCGGGTCTCCCGAACCTCCTCGATCATCGCGGGGATCTTGTTAAGGTCGCCAGGCCCGCAGACCATGTCGACGTGCGGCATCTTCTCGAAGATACCGTCCGGATCACGCTCAGCCATGCATCCGATCACGCCGATGACCATGTCGTCTCTATCGAACTTGGGTTTGGCGAGTGCCCCCAACCGAGACAGCACCTTCTGCTCGGCGTGGTCACGAACGCTGCAAGTGTTGATCAACACGACGTCGGCCTTGGTCATGTCCGACTCGGACTCATACCCTTCGGCGCGCAACTGCCCCCAAACAAGCTCGCTATCGAGCACGTTCATCTGGCATCCCATGGTTTCCAGGTAGACAGTCCGACGCTTCACGCGACCCGTTCCTCTCATAAGCCCAAGTCAATGAGGGCGATTGATTCAGACGCAGCGACACGTTGATCTGGTGTGTCGTGGCACGCATTCCTGCCGGTTAGCAGAACCGCGCCCGTCAGGAAGCGGCCGCCCCTACGGCTAACACCCCTCGCATCTCCGCTCCCTCACGGTCGCGGTTCGGTTCCAGCATCCATCAGTTAAACGCTGGCCAAGGACTAAAGGTCCTTACGCATGAGCACACGATCAGCCATCGGAAGGCCGATGCGAGCCTCGTGTTCCAACAGCTGCTGCAGTCCCAAAGTCAACTCCGTTTCCTCAAGAACGCTAAACCCGAGCTTGATATAGAACGGAGCATTCCAGGGTACGTTTCGCAGGGTTGACAAGGTCACAACACCGTATCCAGCCGATCGAGCCCATGCACAAACCGCCAGGACCAGGGCTGAACCGATCCCGCGGCGACCGTGGTCCGGGTGAACGTCCACCTCGTCGAGATGGGCGTTGCCATCACACGACGAGGCGACCGCGAAGCCGACCGGCGAATCGTCATCGCTCGCAGCCACCCACACCTGCCCCACCCGCGCTCGCTCGCGCAACAGATCGAGGGGTGTCACAATCCGCGAGAACACCTCCGCCAAACCAAAACCCTCAAAACGCACGGCTGCCAGTCGCTCTATCTCAGACAACGCCACGAGTTCCTCGGGCTGTCCCTGTCGGATTCGATACCCGGGTCCCATAACCACAATACTATCGTGAACCGATCCGCCAAGTGCAAGCGTACCGCGCCAGGTGCATTGGAACCTCCTGACGGCCGCACGAGCTCAGAGTTCGTGTTGGAGCATTCTGCCAGTCGGCTTTCTCCACCGTTCTGCAGAAAGGCACTGTGCGACCGCCACACGAAACTGGAGCTTGCTCTAGAATTGAAAGTAGATAAACGGCGTGCCTGCCCCGCCAGCTGCGGCGAACAAGAGCACGCAACTGACCACCACGCACGCCTGTAGCGGGCTCGGCAGCCGTGCGTACAGATGCGATCCCTGCTGCGCCCAGCTTCGCGGAGTCCATTCCAACAAGGCCGCCATTACCAAAACGACGTATGCCACAAGCCCAACCGAGGTTGTGCCACCGTCACTGAGGACCATCGTCTTGAAATATACTCCGAGGGTTGCGAAATCCGGCGAACGAAAAACCACAAAACACAGTGCAACCAGATGAAACGTGATCGCGATCCGCGCAACCCGGGACACGAATGGCTGATGGCCACGATCAGCATCGATACCAGTATAGCGGTGGAACACTCGGCCCAGACCCAGCAGCACTCCGTGGGCGGCACCCCACAAGACAAAAGGCCAGGCCGCTCCATGCCACAAGCCTCCAAGCAGCATGACCACCGCCAGATTGAGCGCAGTTCTCGATGTCGTCCCCTTCCCGCCGCCGAGTGGTATGTACAGATAGTCACGCAGCCAGCTCGACAGCGAGATATGCCACCGACGCCAGAAGTTGCGCATGCTCGTGGCGAGATAGGGGCGGTCGAAGTTGATCGGCAAATGGAAGCCCAGCATCCGGGCAACCCCAATCGCGATGTCGCTGTAACCTGAGAAGTCATAGTAGATCTGGAAGGCGTACCCGTACATCCCGATGATCAGCGTCCATGGGCTACAAACGCCCGGATCGGCGAAGATCGGATCGACCAGGGTGACACCAAGTAGGTCAGCCAGACAGATTTTCTTGAACAGGCCGAACAGGATCAGCCCCAGTCCGGTCTCTGCCGCACGGTCGTCGAATTGCGGCTGTTTGTCCAATTGCGGCAGGAAGTGTGACGCCCGCACTATGGGCCCAGCCACGAGTTGCGGGAAGAAGCTGACGAACAGTGCGAACTTCAGGAAGTTGCGTGTCGGCGCCAACTTGCCGCGGTAGACATCTATCGTGTAGCTCAGGGTCTGGAAGGTGTAGAAGCTGATCCCGACCGGCAACAGCAGGGAGTGGTGTGCCAGACCACCTTGTGATCCCGTCAGGCCGAACACCTGAGCCACGTTGTCGATAAAGAAGTTGTAGTACTTGAATGCGAACAGGACGCCGAGGTTGCCCGCCAGGCTCGTAACCAGCAGAACACGGCGCAGACGCAGGCTTTTGCTACGCCCCATGCCCAGGGCTGCGAAGTAGTCAAGCACCGTCGAACCCAGGATAAGCCCGGCGTACATCCAGTTCCACGACATATAGAAGTAGTAGCTTGCCACCAGCAACAAGGCGAGACGCAACATCATCTGCCGGCGCAGCATCCAGGCCAACACCAGCACCACCGGAAAGAAGATCAGGAAATGGACACTGTTAAAGGCCATCAGCTTCTCTTTCCGCCGAAAAGCCGACAATCGCTTCAGCCACCGCTCTACCAACAAGCTCGTGCCCGGCGTCAGTCAAATGCACGGCATCGGAGAAATAGTCGACCCGCCTGGGCACGATGGCGTCAAGATCGACCAGAGTTATTCCCCATTCGCGGGCTACGCTACGGATCTCCTGGTTGTATCGCTCATAAGCATCGTTCAGACCCTTCAGCGACAGCATCGGGTTGTTTGCCAGAGCGCTGGTGGCAAGCGTATACTGATCCGTTGGAGCATCCGGGTCACCAAAAGACCGTGGACAGGTGCACAGGATGACCCGCCAGTCTCGCTCGGCACACAAGTCAAGCAAGTGGATGAGCCTCTGTCGATACTCCTCGATCCCACGCTGATCGAGCCGATCGTGGCGACTTTCTAGCGCGCGCCTCGAACGGAAAGCGGCTGTGTTCACGCGAACCAGGTTGACCAGCAGAGAGTTTCTCTGTGCGAATCGACCAAGAAGTTGATTGGTGTCAGCCTTGCTCGATGGCGGGCTAAACTCGCGTCGGGCATGGGCAGCCAGGTCAGTGCCCACCTGGTAGATCACGACGACATCAGGGTCGAAGGACGCGATACGCTCGGTAAGTTGCAGCGTGCTGGTCGGCAAAGTGTAGCCCGGTACGCCACCGTTGATGATATCATAACGCTGCGCTGCGCCGGCCTGCTCGTTCAACAGCGCCATCGTCCGAGCTGGCCAGACTGTTTCGTCGGAGGCTGCCTCCATGCCGAAGCTGGTCGAGTCACCAGCGACCGCTACACGGATCGTGCCAGCCGGTTTGTCAGCCGGAAAGTCAGCCCCACGAAACCCCCATTGGTTGATCGAAAGCTGACGGTACTTGCCGTCAAGCGTCGCCCCCGGACGGGGTCGCCGACCGAGTAGTTCGTCGGATTCGTATATGTTGGCTACAGGAGCGTTGCTACCATGGCGGAAATATGCCCGCAACCGCACTGTTGTTTCCGCAGCCGCCAACAACACAACTGCCCACAGCAGCGTGCGCAGTGTCTTGTACCGGAGGTTCCTCACGTCGGCCTGCGGTTCGGATTCTGAGCGCGGCACGCTCACAGGCTCGTAGATTGCTACCGTCATGAACCACAGGTTCCGATAATGCAACTCGGATGATCGAGCACGGCGGGCGCACCCCGTCTCCCGGGTGTTCCCCGCCACCATTTGAGCTTCCCAGAGGTTATCGGCTCCTATTTAGGCGTGCATGACATAACGATGAGCAGGCGGTGACGGATCCTCTGTCCCATACTTCAGTAAGATTGCATACCATGCCTACGCTTGGGTACGTATGCGTGCGCTGCGAACCGAACCACGACCGCTGGAAAGCGAGCCTGACGAAAACCGTAGCCCCCTCGCGACAAGCATGGCCACACCCGAAGTTCCGCCGCCCCGATTCCAGGCGCCAGCCCCGTGGACGACGCTCGACCCGCGCGATACGCTCCTGTTCACAGATGCCCATCGTTCCGGGCTTCTGGAAGCATCGGGTTGCGATCGGCACCTCTGATCAGAAGGGATACGGGTCTTGCTTCTGCGCTTGCTGTTGTTGTTTACGATCGTGCCGCTCGTCGAGCTGCTGATCCTCCTTCGTATCGCCGAAGCTATCGACTGGTTCGCGACGATCATGCTGGTGGTCGTCACCGGTGTGCTGGGGGCGTCGTTGGCCCGGCGAGAAGGCCTGAAGGTCCTGACGCGCATTCAAGAGGACGCGGCGCGAGGCATCCCGCCGGGCGACGCCCTGGTCGACGGCTTGCTCATTCTGGTCGCGGGCGCCGTGTTGGTGACGCCGGGTGTCATTACCGATGCCTGCGGTTTCGCCCTCTTGATACCGCCGCTGCGCCGCTTCGTGCGAGCCCGGCTCGCTGATTACTTCAAAAGAAAGATCACGGTCGTTCATCAGGGTGACCGCAGCGGCGCTGAGCACCCGTTTATAGACGTCCCGGGTTATGGTGAAGATGAGGATGAGTCGCCCGAATGATGCCCCGTCGCAATTGAATCAGGAGTCCCGTTGAGATGTCATCTTCGCTCGATGAAAAAACAGTTCGCCACGTAGCCCACCTGGCCCGCCTGGAGGTCTCAGACGAGGAGGTCGCCCTTTTTGCCGATCAGCTCTCCGCGGTCCTGCAGCACATGGACCAGCTCAACGAACTGGACACAGCCGACACGAAACCGACTGTCCACCCCCTGCCGCTGTCGAACGTCCTCCGCGAAGACGAGCCCGGCCCCACGCTGACACCAACCGACGCCCTGCTAAACGCGCCACAATCACAGGCCCCCTTCTTCAAAGTGCCAAAGGTGCTCGATCAGGACAGCGCATAGAAAAAGCCGCGATCCCACTTGCCCCACACATGGATTCCCTCGACGGGGTCTTAACGCCCGGAAATCTCTTTGGCACCTTCTTTCAGTGGCCCAACATGCGCAGGACTTCGGGGTTGGATGGTAATGTCGGTTTGATGTCGCGGATTTCTTCCGGTGTCAGCCAGCGCATCTCCGCGATCTCGTCGGGCTTGAGACGGAACTCCCCGGATATGTGGCTGACCTTCCAAACCGCCAGGATGTAATCGCCCTCGACAACGCTAACCGAGCCAAGCTCCGCGACCGGCTCGACGACGATACCCAGCTCTTCCGCCAGCTCCCGTCTGACCGCGTCAGCCGCGGTCTCACCGGGCTCGACGTGACCGCCGGGAAAGCACCAATACCCCCCCTTCAAAATGCCCGGCGCGCGCCTGATCAAGAGATACTCCGAGCCGCGCGAAAGCACGCCGACGGCTCCGAGCCTTACCGCCTTCTGTCGCATATCCTCCATTGCGATTCGATCGCTCATGTTCCAGCGCCACCAATCCGAACCGCGACCGTGAGGGAGCGACTCTGACGCAACCGCAAAGCGCGGTGCCTCAACCCGTCTCACCGTGGGCAACTGACAAGCGCGCATGGGCCACGCTCCGGTCCTGTCGTCCGTCCCCCGCCCCTGGAAGGGACGGGGCACCCACCTCGTTGCTCTGTTGGCAGGCGGACGCCCTTGCGACGTCGGCCCGAAGCTGCACAAAGACCCGGCCACCCCCTCGGCAGCCGGGTCCCTCTGCAAGAATCTCATTCTAGACTCACGTAGCTCTATCGAGACTAACCAAGCTGCTTCGAGAATCACCTCTCTGTTGCTCGGTTCAATTCACAGACAGCCCCACACAGCTTCACACGGCCATTCATCGAACAGGCTTCAGCGGGACTGCTGCGTTACTGGGTGCTTTCGATTCCCCCTTCTTCCGCCTTGGCTGAGCGCGAATAGAAGAAGATAAACACGCACAGCAACAGGAAAGCCCCCATACCGAACCAGTTGAACAGCCGTCCTACCCCTTCGGGATCCGAACCGCCGTTGATAAGCATGCTCTGGATATTCAACGATTCGACGAAGCCCTTCGTGGTCTCCCACGATTCCAATCCGTTCAGTGCAACACCGATGATAGCCGCACCGGCGATGAACCCGGACGCGATGATGATGCCCTTGTCGTTGCGGGCCTTCTTGGTCGCGTCACTGGCTTTGCCCTTCTTGACGGCGGCAGCCGTAACGGCTCCAACCAGGATCGGAGCGTTTAGAGACATCGGCAGGTACATACCCAGCCCGAACGCCAACGGAGAAATGCCGACCAGCTCGAGCAGCAACGCCACCACGACGCCCACCCCGTAGGGCAGCCAGGGCACCTGACCGGTCCCGAGGAAGCTCTCCAGAGCACTCTTCATCAGGTTGGCCTGCGGGGCCTGCAGTGCCCCCGGATCAACCTCGGGGTCAAATCCCATGGTCTTCGCCAGCAACATGATCGTGCCGGTAACGACAACGGCGGCGAGCGCGCACGCGATGATGCAACTCCATTCGATCCTCTTGGGACTTGAACCCGCCCAGTAGCCCAGCTTGAACTCTGTAACCAATGTGCCCGCCACTGAAAGCGAGGAGGCAACAACACCGCCAACCAATAGCACGGTGAGTTGGGCCGCCGGTCCCTTTCCAAGTCCAGCCGCCATCAGCGCCACAGCCGTCACAATGATCGTCGTTACCGTCATACCGGAGATCGGCGTCACCGAGATTGTCGCGATAGCCCAGGCCGAAACGGTGATGAAGATGAACGAAACGCACAACGCCAAGAGCACCGAGACGATTGTCAGGTACGTCGCGTCCTCCATGCCGTTCAGAACAAAGAACCGGAAGTAGAGGGCCACAGCGATCGTCGTGCAGACACCCAGCAAACCCAGCACGGGATAGCTGATATCCTCATCCGTGCGGTCGTCTAGGGCCGGGCCTTCGCTCTTGCGGAACAGGCTTCCAAGAGCCTCTCGAAGAGCGGTCACGATCACCTTGCCCATCTTGAGAATGGACAACAGACCAGCCGTGAAAATGCAGCCGATACCGATGTTCTTCGGGATGTTATTGAAGATCGACCCGGCTTCGGTATTGCTGATCATCGGGTTGATCGACTGGAGAGACTCAAGCGGGAGCGGAGCCAGCAGAGGCACGATCACAAAGAACGACAGGAACGAACCAGCCATTATGATCGACGCGTAGCGAACGCCGATGATAAAGCCCAGCCCGAGAAACTCCGCCCCGGTACCCATCGAGAAGATCGCTTTGACCTTGTCGGTCAAGTTGGTCCAGAACTCGGGGACAAAGGCGTGCGTTGAGACGCTCTTCTCCACTGCTTCAACCGCGACGGATCCCGCGCCGCCGGCCGCATCGGCGGCTGCGGCAGCCTTCTCCTTCCATTCCACGAGGATCTTGCCGGTTGTGAAGTCCTCAGGCCACAACTTCAGGGCGGCGGTGCAGATCGTGTAGATCGAAGCCACGATAAACGAATAGACCAGAATAAGGGCGTTCGCCCCGCCGGTCTGACCGGTTACCAGAATTTCGTTGGTAGCCGTCCCCTCCGGGAAGGGCAGCTTGCCGTGCATCTCCTTCACGAAGTACCGTCTGAACGGTACCAGGAAGATCACCCCGAAGATGGCTCCCATGAATGGAACCAGGGCGATGTGCATGAAGATCATCCAGTTGCTGAGGTTGGGCAGATGCTCGGGGAGCTTGAGCAGATAGATCGCCGGCATCGTGAAACATGTTCCGCCCGCCACCATGCCAGACGTCGTACTGATAGCCAGAATGTTGATGTTCTCGATGATGGTGCTGCGGCGCAGCCCCAGCTTCAGCAGCAATCCCGACAGGCCGACCGCCAGAATCGAAATGGGAATCGCGGTTTCGATCCCTTGCCCGACCTTCAGCGCCAGGTAGGTCGCCGCCACCGCAAACAGAACATTCATGACGATACCGAAGAGGATCGACCGGAAGGTGAGCTCCGGCGCGGTCACGTTCGGCGGAACCATGGGGACGTATTGTTCCCCGGGTTTCAGCTCGCGATAGGCATTATCCGGCAGGTTACTCGATATTTGGGGCTCGTCAGCCATGGAGATATCCCTTTCGATTTCAACCGATTTCCGGGGGCACCACCCGCTCTACCGCGCATCGCCGGCGGTCCCCGGCTTTGAAGCCATATACATTACCACCTGAAACGCGATTGGAAAAGGGCGTTTGCAGCATTGTTAGCGATCTGGTAATGGGGGCCAGCGAACTTTCTGCTGTCGTGTTAGGGAGATTCTCGGGAGGACAAGAAGACCTTCCCGACACCTTCTCCCGCGTCTTACCGCAAACCGTAGTCGTGCAGTTTGCGGTACAGAGTTCTCGCCCCGATCCCCAGAGCTTTGGCGGTCTTCTCGCGGTTACCACCAAACATCCGGAGCGTGTTGATGATGTGCAGCCTCTCGACGTCGGCCATCGACATTCCCGCGAGGTTCGGCGGGCCGACCGGAACGATGTCCGTAGATGCCTGCAACGAATCCGGCAGATCTGGGACGCCGAGCGTCACCTCTTCAGCCTCGATGCACATTCGCTCGACAACGTTACGAAGCTCGCGGACGTTCCCGGGCCAATTGTGGTTGACGAGCTTGCGCACCGCCTCCGGAGTAATACCCTCAAGCTGCGCGTTGTTCTCCTGGTTCCACAACCGGATGAAGTGGTGAACAAGAGCCGGAATGTCCTCACGCCGTGCCCTCAGCGGCGGAATCCTGATGGCCCCTTGAGCGTGCAGCCGGTAGAAGAGGTCCTCGCGGAACTTCTGTTCACGCACCAATTCGGAGAGTTCGTGGTTGGTGGCGGCTACGAACCGCACATCGAAGTACTGCACGTCGTTAGTGCCGACCTTGATTATCTCGCCGGTCTCGAGGGTGCGCAGCAGCTTGGCCTGCATGGACTGGGGCATGTCACCTATTTCGTCGAGGAACATCGTTCCGCCGTCGGCGGCTTCCACAAGTCCCTTTCGGTCGGTAACCGCCCCTGTAAACGCACCCTTGGTGTGGCCAAAGAGCTCGCTTTCGAGGAGGGTCTCGCTGACGGCGGCACAGTTGAGCACCTTGAAGGGCTTGCCGGCGCGGGGCGAGTTCTGATGGATGGCCTGGGCGAACAGCTCCTTGCCCGTTCCCGTCTCGCCGACGATCAAAACTGTGCTCTTGCTCCGCGCGACCTTGCCGAGGCGCTTGATCTCCTTGCGCATGATTTGTGAGGTGCTGATAATGCCCGAAAACTCGAATGCGGCGTCGATCTGTCCTTCGAGCATGCGATTCCGGCGAGCAGTCAAGGCTTGAAGGGCAGCCCGTTTCACCTTCTCGCGCAACAGGTCGATGTCGATCGGCTTTATGAGATAGTCGTAAGCGCCCAATCCTCCGTCGTGGCTAAGTGCTTCCCGGGCCAACTTCTCGCTTCCGTAGGCGGTGATCACGATGACTTCCGTCTCGGGGTTGACCTCTTTGGCTTTGCGCAGGACGTCCATGCCGTCCAGATCGCCGCCGAGACGATAGTCCGTTATCACCACGTCCGGCGGGCGCTGGCGGAGGTTTTCGATCGCGGCTTGACCGGTGTTGACGACGTTGCACGCAAAGTCCAACTGGTGTAACGCCTCGGCGATGGCCTCACCGTGGGCAACCTCATCCTCGACGATCAGTACGAAAGCCGTATCGCTCATAACCAGCACATTGTATCCAAAACCGTCAATCCGTCAGCACGAGCCCGAACAATCATCACCGGCAACGCGCATTGGAAGGCGGACGACAAAAGTCGTGCCCTCGCCCGGTTGGCTCTGGAGAGTGAGCGTGCCCCCGTGCTCCTGGATGATCCGCCTGGTGATCGAAAGACCCAAACCGCTACCACCCTCCTTGGTGGAGAAGAACGGGCGGAACACGCTCTCACGCTGCTGGGGGGCGATGCCCACGCCGGTGTCCGTGACCGAGACCACTCCCCAATCCTCCAAAGCCTCGACCGAGATGGTCAGGATCCCGCCGTCAGGCATGGACTGTTGAGCGTTGAGCAGTATGTTCAGCAGTGATTGGCTGATGAGCTTCTCGTCGACCGGACAACGCAGCGGTTGATCGGGACGGATGATTGTGACCTCGACTTTCCCGGATCGAAAGACGGGCTCAAGGAATGCGACCAGGCGATCCACCACAACCATCAGGTCAGTGGGAGTTCGCGAGAGACGGTAAGGCCCGGTCAAATGGAGGAAGTCGTCAAAGAGGGTCTGCAAACGCTCCGCCTCGTGACGAAGCACATCGAGCTTGACCAGTGCTCTGCGCCGGATGTCTTCCGGTGAAGCCGTCGTGTCTTCCAGATATTCGGTGAGCAACTTGAGGTTGATCATCATCGTGGAAAGTGGATTGCGCAGCTCGTGTGCGAGCCCACCCGCCAGTTCGGTGATCTCAGCGATGGTGCGGCGATCGGCGGTCGTAGGGATCGCTTCTTCGGGCACGGTGCTGGTGCTCTCCATAAGTGGCGTGGTCACGACTCCGACGAGCCCCTCGCCGGAAAAAACACCATCCCGGAAAAGCGCTTCATCCAGAGGCGGGGAAGGCGCTTCCGGGAGCTATAGCATAACTGGTCCAAGTGTAGCGGTCGGAATCGGGGAGATCGAGGACGACACCAGCCATTGAACGCTACGATTGGATAGAGCTTGCTCTAGGCTGGCGGAGTTTGTGGTGGAACGCGACGAACGTCCCGCGCTTGTGGGCCCTTGTCCGAGTCTGCCAACTCGTACTCCACAGTCTCGCCATCCCTGAGGCTCCTGAATCCCTCGCCTTCAATGCTGGAGTAGTGAACAAATACGTCCCCCTCTCCCTGGGACCCCTGAATGAAACCGAAGCCTTTTCTGCTGTCAAACCACTTCACCACGCCGGTTGCCATGACAACCCCCTCTAGCAATGAAGGAGGACGTGCGTGTCAGCGCATTCTCGGTTTTTGTATAACGGCCGGTTTTCTGCACCGTTCAGCAGAAAAACACCGTTCGACCGCGACACAAAACTAGAGCTTGCTTTAGCCCGTCCGGCGGACCTGCCCGCCCGAAAACTTCGTCGACGCCGCCAAACGGCGGACCTTCTGCGCGAACATGTATACAAAACGGGAAACTCCCGCCGCCGACATTCTGCCGAACCGGAGTCTTCCGTCTAGTTGACGTGAGCCACCAGGGCAGCATCATCGCACAGCCCAAAGACCCGTACCCGCAGGTTTCTGCGCGATAAGACCGCAGGGTCCGCCGTAAGGGCCAACCGGTCCATTCTGCCGCCACAGAACGGACCAGCTTCGACGCACGCCAATCGAGACGTGCTCGAGGGAACATCGGGACCACTAGCGGGCGAGCCGACAATGGCACCTGTCAACCTGGCTGCGGCACAGCACTGTGTCCCCCTAATGGGTGGCCGGCTCCCTGGAGTCCTCTTCCATCGCCGCTTTGCGGGACAACTTGATTCGCCCCTGATCATCAATCAAAAGGACCTTCACGCGAACTTCCTCGCCAAACTTGACGACATCACCCACCGACTTGACAAACCCGGTGTCGATCTCGCTGATGTGGCACAGGCCCTCTTCGCCCGGAGCGATTTCGACGAAGGCTCCGAAGTCCTTGATGCTGACGATCTTGCCGGCGTAGACCTTTCCAACCTTGATCTCGGCCGTAACGGCTTCGACCCTCGCCAGGGCTTTCTCCGCACCCTGCATGTTGAGGCACGATATCGTGACGGTGCCGTCGTCGTCAATCTCGACCTTGGCGCCGGTGTCGGCTTCGATACTCCGGATACCCTTGCCACCCGGGCCTATGACCTTGCCGATCTTCGTCGGGTTGATCTTGATCGTCAAAAGGCGAGGAGCATACTCGCTGGTCTTCTCACGAGGAGCCCGCAGAGCGGTCAACATCTCTTTCAGAATGCTCATACGAGCTTCTTTGGCGATCTTGATGGTCTCGACGATGATGTCCTGCGGCAGCCCCCTTCCTTTCAGATCCAACTGGACGCCAGTGATTCCCCGCTGAGTACCCGCCACCTTGAAGTCCATCTCGCCGTGATGGTCCTCTTCGCCCAGAATGTCCACGATCAACTCGTGCTTGTCCCCCTGCTCCATCATGCCGACCGAGATACCCGCGACCGGCTGCTTGATGGGAACTCCCGCGTCCATAAGTGCCAGGCATCCGGCACAAACCGAAGCCATCGAACTAGAACCGTTGGACTCCATGATCTCAGAGACCAAGCGTATCGTATACGGGAAATCGTCGGGACTGGGCAAGATCGACTCGAGGGACTTCTCCGCCAGATTACCGTGACCGATCTCGCGGCGACTTGTGGCTCCAAGCCGCCGGACCTCACCAACGCAAAGCGGCGGGAAGTTGTAATGAAGCATGAACTTCTTGCTGTATTCGTCTGTCAGGCCATCGACGATCTGCTCGTCGCGACCGGTGCCCAAAGTCACCACGGCAAGTGCCTGCGTCTCACCACGCTGGAACATGGCTGACCCGTGTACGCGGGGCAACACCGAGACCTCACAATCAAGACGTCTGATCTCCCTGGCGCCCCGACCGTCCGGTCTCTTACCATCGCTAAGGAGCATGTCAGCCATGATCTCGCCCTCGATACGGTCGATGAGGTCCTTGACCACGATCCAATCGTGTGGCGCATCGGCATCGTTTTCGGGGGTGTACTCGACTTTGGCTTCTTTGTAGATACTGCTGACGGCGTCGTAGCGATCCTGCTTACCGTCGATTGTCTTGGCTTGCCGCAGTCGGGAGGCGTATTTCTCCCGCAGCTCAGCGAGCAGATCATCCGTCGGCGGCGGCGGAGTCCACTTCTTTTCCTTACCGGCCTTTTTCGTGAGCTCGTCGATCATCTCGCAGATTTCAACGATGGCTTTGTGACCGAATTCAACGCCGTCGGTGACAACTTCGTCGGAAACCTCGACCGCCCCGACTTCGATCATGTTGACGGCGTCCTTGTGGCCCGCCAGCACCATTTCCATCGTGCTGTATTCCATCTGGCTGATCGTCGGGTTGAGCACGTGCTTGCCGTCAATATACGCGACTCGACATGAGCCCGTGGGACCATTGAAGGGAATCTGCGAGATAGACAGGGCGGCAGACGCGCCGACCATCGCCAGAAGGTCGGGGTCGTTTAGCTGATCCGTCGACAAAGCCATGGTCTGAATCAGGACCTCGTCCTTGAACCCCTTCGGGAACAGAGGACGCATAGGCCTGTCGATCATGCGCATCGTCAGGATTTCTTTGTTCGTCGGTCTTGCCTCCCGCTTGAAGAACCCGCCGGGGAACTTGCCGGCTGCGTAGGTCTTCTCGCGGTAGTCCACGGTCAACGGGAAAAAGTCGATGCCTTCTCGGGGCGGTCCCGTGATAACAGCCGCCAACACGACCGTCTCGCCGTATGACACGATGACGGACCCGGCTGCCTGCTTGGCAACTTTCCCGGTCTCGATCCTCAGCTTACGCCCACCAATCTCACGTTCAACAAAATGAAAACCCATAGTGATTCATCCAACCTTATTGTTAGTCCGAAATCTCGGCGAAAATGCGTGAGCTGACGACCGATTGCCGGATAGTACCCAAAGGCCGCGCGCGTTCGTCCACGAACAGCACAGCGCACAACCACTGGCAACCTTCTGCCCAATCTTGGGAGGAAAACATGGTGTCGGAGTGACGCGCCGCGCTACTTGCGCAAGCCCAGGTCGGCAATGATCTTCTTGTATCGGGAGCGATCCGACTGCGTCAAATACTTCAGCAGACTCGACCGCCGCCCCACCATCTTGAGCAGGCCCCGCCTCGAGGCATGGTCCTTCTTGTTGCTCTTGAGGTGTTCGTTAAGCTCCCGAATCCGGGTGGTTAGGAGTGCGATTTGAACCTCCGGGGAACCTGTGTCGGTCCCATGGACCCGATGCTTCGCGATGATCTCTGTTTTCGCTTCGGTCGCTAACGACATAACTCAAACCATTCCAACTTGTCCGCAACAACCACGCGGACGCTAACTTCCTGTCAATCCCTAAGTTACACGCAAAAACTTCACACTTTCAACACTTTGTAAGGCGCACTCTAACCGGTATCCGCCAGGAACGCAAGACTCTGAATCCCCCGGATCCGGATATCCCCAAAGGTCGCCGGCTCCGTCATACAGGGTCCATGACACTATCGGCGGGGCTGATCAGAGCCCCAAGCGCCAGCGCGGGGTCTTCGTGGACAGACCGTGGGTCTTTGGACCCACTCGCTTGCGCTCGGGGCTCGGATCAGGTGCCCGGCGCGGGCGGTGTCACGCGCCACTTCGCTGTTTCGCGATCCTCCTGAAGTGTCATGGCCCCGGTCACACATGGTCCGATCGGGTGCCCCTGGCAGCAAGGTCTGCCAGCGTGACAACCAACCCCGCACTGGCGAGCAAGCCACCAGTGGCACCCATGATGGATGGCCCATGGCTTTAGCCTTGGGGGAGACGAATTCGACCGTCGTATTCGCGGGGATCCCACCCCTGGAGGGGGCGAGAGAACCGCACCACGCTTCTTGGAGGCACCCCCAGAGGCCCGTTGGCAACGGCAAGGTTTGGTCGAACGGGCCAGTCACGATATACTGTGTGCAGGGACTTTCTCAACTTCCGGGGTGGGTTTTCGATGGACAACCCACCAATCGAGCAAGCCTGGCAATCCGGGTGGCGAGCGCCCGAGGTGGCCTTGCGAATCGTCAATCACACTGTAAAGGGGAAATTTCATGACGTCTGGACCTTGTCGAACACGCTACTGTGGCTGCTTCTTGTGGGCTGCGATCGCCTGCATTCCGCTGCTTTCCGGTGGAGTCACCCATGCCGCCGACGACGCATATTACTACTCCTATTTCGATGAGCACGTTCCGCTGGGCCTCGACCACACTCGCGTGGCTATCCAGGCTGCCGCCGGCGGTGATGTGCCGTCCCTCACCGACACACTGGGCAGCTTGGGATTCGATCGCACAAGCATCTTACCGATGGCGATACAGGGTTGGGCGTTTGCGCCCACACCTCAAGGTGTCAAGGAGACGCGGGACGTCGAGGCTCTGGTCGCGTCGCTATCTGCCGGGCAGGATATGGGCTTTGCCTCGCCGGTGTTTACCGACAGTCGAGGTCTGCCGTTGGTCATAACCGGTGACCTGCTGGTCGGCTTTCATGAACACGTAACATCCGACGCGGCCCAGAGCATCTTGGCAACCTACGTAAACGGCGTCATCGAGGAAAGTGATTTCGCGGGTTTGGCCGGCGTGTATCGCCTGCAATTGGCCTCGAAAAACGGCTTTGAGGTTCTGGCTCTCGCCAACGCCCTGGCTGACTTGCCCGAGGTGAAGTTCGCCGAGTCCGACGTGATTGTCCGTGCCACGATCTCGCTGATCCCCAACGATCCGTTGTTCCCTGATCAGTGGGGCTTGCACCAGGCCAACGATCAGGACATGGACGCTCCGGAAGCCTGGGACATCACCACCGGGAGCGCTTCCTCTGTTGTGGTGATCCTCGACTGCGGGATTCAGCAGAACCATCCGGACATCAACCAGATTCCCGGACAGGATTTCACCGGCGACGGAACGGTTGGCGGCGGCCCGAACGACCATTGCGACATGCACGGTACTTGCGTAGCCGGGTGCGTGTCAGCCGTCATCAACAACATGACGGGAGTGGTCGGCGTCGCCCCGGATTGCCCGGTCAGATCAGCCAGGATGGGTGGCGTGATCTCCTTTCTCGGGTTCTGTACTCCGTTTATGGATTCACAACCGAGCTATGTAGCCGATGGCCTGGACTGGGCTGTCAGCATCGGAGCAAGCACCACTAACTCGAGCTTCGGATATGAAACCTCTGCAACCATGACGACAGCATACAACAACGCCCACGCAAACGGAGTCGTCAACTTCGCAGCCACCGGAAACAGTGGCGAAGGCACGATATCCTACCCAGCCAGCCTGAGCAGCGTTGTGGCTGTCGGCGCCTTGAACTCCAGCGGAAGCAAAGCCTCGTTCGGACAGTACGGAACCGGCATCTCCTTCTCCGCACCCGGCGAAGCAATACTCACCACTGACCGAACCGGCTCAGAAGGCTACGACGAATCCAGCGATTATGTGACAGTAGATGGCACCTCGTTCTCATCACCCTATGCAGCCGGTGTGGGTGCTCTTGTCATGTCGCAGGCGCCGGGCCTCACGTCGGACGAGGTCGAACAGGTCATGAGCGAAACCTGCGTCGATTTGGGAGCTGGCGGCTACGACACCACCTACGGTTGGGGGTTTGTCAACGCATACAACGCCGTACTCGCTGTTACCGCGAGCACGCCCGGCGACTACAACGGCGACGGCAACGTGAACCTCGACGACTACGCCTACTGGGACGACTGCATGACAGGCCCGGGAGCAGAATCAGTAACCAGCGAATGCGAAGTCTTCGATTTCGACGAAGATGTCGACGTGGACCTGGAGGACTTCGCCGCCTTCGAGCTCGCCATGAGCTAACATGCCCGGCGGGGCGAAAAGGCTGCAGGGTGCGTCCCGGACACACCTTTTTGCTGAAGAGGACAGGATTTACACGATTGACAAGATGCGAGAAAAAGATCCTGTCCAATATGCTTGAGGCGTAGGGTGCGTCCCGGACGCACCTTCTCCCTGTCCGTTCCCGACCGGCGCAGAATTAGAGGTGTCCACAATGCCACATCGCCTCAGGGCAGTCACGATGCTTGTGCTCCTCTCGGTTCTTGGGACCGCAATCCCTTGCTGCAGAAGCACGGGAACTGCGAAACATCAAGGGGCAAAGAGCACAGATACGCCTGCATCCTCTGAAAGTGGGGCGCGTGAGCATGCCGCACCAGCCACGGCCCAGCCAGTCTTTCTTGTGGAATGCTGGATTGAGGCCATACTCCTTGCCGACCCCCGAGGATCTTATCCGGTCGAGGCATTTCTGGCTGAGAACGAAAGTGCAGACTGTCCGCATCCTTCGCCTGCGCCCCCAGGGTGCCCGCCGCGTGAGCCCTATGTTCCTAAGTGCAGCGGCATGTCCGACGAGGAAATCAACTTGTTCATAGTTGCCGGCCCACGCGCGATTCCTCGATTGATAGAGCACGTCCACAACCATCGCCCGATTTCGACGGCCTTCATCTTTCCGGCGTCATCGCTCATACAGGAGAACCTTACAGTTGGCGAGGTGGCGTGCTACATGATAGAAGCGATTTTGCGCAAAGACCCGTACTTTGCCTACGGCCCTCGGCCCATCTTTCGGTCCGCAATTCTTACGCTAGGCTATGCAGAGGCCAAGTGGCTGGCACAGGAGCAAGTCGCGACTGCCTATGAAGAGTGGTTTGCGGAGTGCTTTGACCCAGAGAGCAACACAATAACCTGTCCGGAGGACAAGTTTCCAGTGCTGCCCTGGCAGTACCGCTTGGATAAACCCTAGTCTGGTGCGAACGGGATCCACCATTGCCCCGGCAGGCCTTCTGTCGGATACAGACGAGCAGTAGTTTTCCGAGGCTACTGGGGACAGGGACGAGTGAATGTATCCGCAGATTACGCAGATTTCACAGATGGGAGGGGATTGATTCAATCTGCGCCAATCTGCGTAATCTGCGGACAACAAGTGGCATCCAGCGGGTGCCCCGTCCTCGGAGGAGAGCGTGGGAACCGATAGGCATGACACGATGACCTCATCGAGAGCATATCTGGGTCTGGGCTCCAATCTCGGCGATCGGCTGGCAACGATGCAGTCAGCCGTAGCCCGGCTCGATGCCCACCCGCACATCATTCTCGATCGGGAAACAGACCTGTCGTGCCTCTATGAGACCGCTCCGGTCGGTGGCCCGCCCGGGCAAGGTCCGTATCTCAACTCAGCCGTCGGCGTCGTAACCACGCTATCACCGCATGAGTTGCTGCGGGCGATTCTTTCTATCGAGGACGCTCTCGGCAGAGTTCGCACCGAAAGATGGGGCGATCGATCGATCGATGTAGACTTGCTGCTTTATGCAAACGTCACCTGCACTGGCGCGGATTTGTCGCTCCCGCACCCGCGCCTGCACCAGCGCAGATTCGTCCTGGAGCCGCTAAGCGAAATCGCGGGCGACGCCGTTCACCCGACTCTCAGCATGACCATCGCCGACCTGGCAGAGCAGGCCCGTTTGAACGAACCGGGCCAGTTCACAAGGCGTCTGGCAGGTCCGGAGTGGATCGGCGATCCGGTGGCGGCCAGGCTCCGATAACCACGAGGCGTCCTTTCCGCTTGGCCAGCTCGGACGGGAATGAGCAAGAGAAGGTGCGTCCGGGACGCACCCTACGCCTGCCTGTCGGCTTCATGCTTACGCTGCTTGGTCGACCCTTCGGATCACGCGATGATCCGAACGATAAAGTGGCTTGACCGCTTTTTTACGTGCTGGGCTTGCATTAGACAACCTTGCCCTGCATCATGCCTCCATCATGAAATGGACCAAGTACTTCATACCGACCGCGAAAGAGATTCCCGCCGACGCCCAGGTTCCGTCTCATCAGCTCATGCTCCGAGCGGGTCTGATCAGACAGGTGGCTTCCGGCTCATATTCCTACCTGCCGCTGGGCTATCGCTCGCTGCGTAAGGTGGAAGCCATCATCCGCGAGGAGATGAACGCCGCCGGCGCCGTCGAGCTGCACATGCCCGCGATGCACCCCATCGAATGGTGGGAGCAGACCGGGCGAGTGGAAGCCATGGGCGACGTGCTCTTGGGCCTGAGAGGATCCGCCGACGACTGGCGCACGCGCACGGTCCTGGGCCCGACTCACGAGGAGGTCATCACCGAGCACGCCAAAGCCTACCTCAACAGCTACAAGCAGTTGCCGGTAAACCTCTACCAGATTCAGACCAAGTTCCGCGGCGAATCCAGACCCAAAAGCGGCGTCCTGCGCACCCGCGAGTTCCAGATGAAAGACGCCTACTCCTTCCACGCTCATATCGAAGGCGAGGGCGGTCTGGACGAGACTTACGACAAGATGTACCGGGCGTACTGCCGCCTCTTTAGCCGTTGCGGTCTGCCGTATGTCCCGGTGCAGGCTGAGTCGGGCCCCATAGGCGGTAGCGCCTCTCACGAGTTCATGGTTCCCACCGATGCTGGTGAGGACTACCTGGTGCGCACCGAAGACGGTTCTTACGCCGCCAACCTCGAACGAGCGGAAGTCGCTCCTCTGCCTGATGCGGCTGACGGAACCGATGCCCAACTCACCGAAGTGCACACGCCGGACCTGTCCACTATTGAGGAGGTCTCCGGTTTTCTGAATTGCTCGCCCGAGAAGATGATCAAGACGATCATCTACGAAGCTGACGGCAAGCCGCTCATTGCCCTGGTGCGGGGCGACCATGAGGTCAACGAATCCAAGCTCCAGCGCGTCGCCGGCGTGTCGTCGATCGCGCCGGCTGACCCCGATCTGATCCGCAAGGTAACCGGTGCCGAGGTGGGGTTCGCCGGGCCTGTCGGGCTTGAAGGCGTGCGGATCATCGCCGATCAAGCCGTCACTGTCATTCACGACGCGGTCACCGGCGCCAACAAGACCGACTATCACATCACCGGTGTAAACGCCGGTCGGGACTACGAGATCACAGAGTCGGCTGACGTCCGTACAGCCGTCGAAGGTGATCGTGCTCCGAACGGATCGGCGCTCATCTTCCACAAGTGCATCGAGGTGGGGCACGTCTTCAAGCTGGGCACCAAGTACTCCGACGCGATGGAGGCTCATTTCGTCGACGGGGACGGTAAGTCCAAACCCCTCATCATGGGTTGTTACGGTATCGGTCTAAACCGCATAATGGCCGGCGCCATCGAAGCACACCATGACGAGAAGGGTATCTGTTGGCCGATGTCCATCGCGCCGTTTGAGGTGGTCATCTGCGCGCTGGACATGCGGGAAGAGGCTGTCGTCGCCCAGTCTGAGAAGCTGCACGATCAGCTCGAGGCCGCCGGTGTCGAAGTGCTTCTCGACGATCGCGATGCCCGCCCGGGCTTCAAGTTCAAGGACGCCGAGCTGATAGGCTTCCCGATTCGCATCACCGTCGGCAAGCGGGGACTCACAGACGGGGTCGTCGAGGTCATGGTCCGCCGCGACGGGACCACCCACAAGCCCACACCGGACGAAGCAGCCGAGCTGGTAAGGAAGCTCATCGAGCAGAACATGCCCGAATCGGATTGAGTGACCACCGCCGATGGCCTATCAGCCTGTGTGGCCCGCGCAGACGCGAAATCCGTGTGCCGAATGCGGTTTGGGGCGGCCTGTGTCACGTGATGGGTCAGGGGCGACGCTTCTCCCGCGGCTTGGAGGCTTCATTGAGCCAGTCCTTAAGATTGGCGGCCAGAATCTCCGGTTTCCTACGCGTGAGGATGTGCTCTGCGAGGCGCGGGGGAATCTCGAGGGCCTCCATGGCTGACCCTACTCGAGTCCACAGGCGGTTGAGCTTGGCTTCACTGTCGGCAATATAGAGATCAGAGACGATGGTGCCCAAACGATCGAGCATGATCTGGTCACGCCGGACGTAGTAGTGCTCGATGATCTTCTTTTGATGGGGCGTGTGGTCAGGCATGAGACCTTCGTAGTGCCTTCCCACCTGTTAGTCAAGCGGTCGTGCCACCCGCGCCAAAGCCATGGACCACCAAGCTGCTCGTCGAGCGGTCAGGTCCGGTCATCTGCCCACACAAGCAGATGGCTGAAAACTGACGGCTGACAGCTGACAGCTATGAATCAAGAGCGTCGACGACCTGCATGGCAACAGGTCAGCCGACGCCCTCATAAAACCCTTCGCCGGGTTCTCTTGTTTTCCTGCCAGGTTCGCCGCAGATCGTCACTTGGTCTGCTTCATCGAAGTAATCTTGCAGCTGTTGACCTGGTTGTACAGTGTGATGTTGGCGGCGGCAGTTCCCTGGTTGGTTATCCTGCAGCGCACGATCCCGTTCGCCCGATTGTACCAGAACGCTCCGGCCTTGTGGGTTGTCTTAGTTCCGGGATGCAACAGTGCAGCATTGTTAACAACCTGGATCGTAGTCGTAGCATCGGGATCGTACGGATTCGTCGGGAGATAGCCACCCTCGAACCATGTGGCCTGAAAGGTGGTCGGGTACGTTCCGTCTTCAATCTTCTTCATCGACGCCAGCCTCATGAGCCCCTTCACCACTGTGGCAGCTGAGCTCGCACGGCCCGAATCCGCTGCGGAACTGAACTGCGGCACTACCGCCGCTGCCAAAATGGCAAGCACGATGACCACGATGAGAATCTCAACGAGTGTGAATCCGTAACGCCTATTCATGACAAGACTCCAGTTCCAGGGTTTATGCAATGCTCCAAGCGGCGCAAGAGCCACGCCCCGCGCCCAGGATGAAATCGACACTTGGCTCAACGTGCTGAAAAAAAATGTGGATTGTCACGAAGGTTACTGGATATGGGACCTCAGTGTTGCGTCGTACATCGTCTGATGGGCGGGGGGCAGCAACACGTTCGAGCTTGCGGGTTGGTTACCGGACCAAAGCTACGGCACCGGGTGGCACGGGCAAGCTCTGCTTGCCCGTGTGCTTACTTCTCTCATCCCCGGGCAAACGAGTTTGCCCGCGCCACTCCCGATCGGATGCATCCCCCGGCGGCCGGCGATCAATCACAATCGAACAGCGGAACCGGTCGGCCCTCGTCATCGACGGCTACGAAAACGACGTCGGCTTCGGTGACGTGAACTACCGTGTCGGGGTTGTCGCGGCGGTTGGCGCACACGCGGATGTGAATCGCAATCGACGTTCGCCCGATCCGCGTCGTCTCGCAGTACAGGCTGAGAATATCTCCCACAAACACAGGCTCGGTGAACACCACTTCCTTGAACGACACGGTGGCATATCGGTGATGAGCCTGGCGAGTGGCTTCGACGAAGGCAGCCTGGTCGATAAGTGAGAGGATGGTGCCGCCGAAGATGTTACCGTCGGCGTTTGTGTCACGAGGCATCATCACGACGCGGATTGCCGGTTCGCCGTTGGGGGGTTTCGGTTTATGGGCCATTGGTTCTTCGCTGTTCCAAACTCCATTGGTCCTGCAGAAGCGCGACACCGGCTGGCGGCGAACACCTGCTAACACATCAGAAACACATACATCCACGCCGCCAACAACCCGACCGAGGCAAACCCCGCCACCCACATCGCCCAAGGGAACCGGTATCGATAGAGCTTCATCAGATGGGCGATGTAATGCCCGACAACCGCACGGGTCAGTTTGCTCTCGCCAGCGCGTCTGGCCTCAAACCGGATCGGGACTTCTGCGGGGTGGCGGCATCCGCCCTTGACGTAAACTTCCAGGGCGATCTTATACCCGATGGGGTCCAATCCGTCCGCCTCTTCCCATGTGCGGCGGTGGATGCCGAAAAAGCCCGACAGCGGATCGCTCAAGGGTGTCAGCGGTCGAGCAATCAGTCTGGCTACCCGGCTGACTATCCTGCGGTGGAGGGGCCAGTCTTTTCCTATCTCGCCTCCCTTGGCGTATCGCGTGGCGATGGTGAAATCGCAACGCTCCTGCTGAAGGGTTTGAAGCATGTCAGGGATCATCTCCGGGGGATGCTGAAGATCGGCGTCCATCACGAGGAAGCTGTCGTACTTAGCCTGGGAGAACCCGGCGAGCACGGCGCTCGACAGCCCTCGCTCCTGCGTCCGAACGATCAGACGGACTGGGTGATTCTTCGCCAATGTCTCGACCACTTTCCGCGTGTCGTCGGGCGAGTTGTCGTCGACGATGATGAGCTCGGCTTCGATGCCCGCCCGAGCGGTCGCGGAGAAGACCCGCTCGGTGAGCTCAGCCAGGTTGGCTGACTCGCGGTAGGCAGGCACGATGACGGAAACCTGTGGCTGCAATTGAGGCATGATGTCGATGATACAGGTACGCGGGAATGGGACAACTGATCCGATCCTGATTGACAACCAATCTGCCCGCAGGTAGGTAGATGATCGGTTGCGAAGCGGGAGGCCGGCGGCCCTCATGGCTATGGGTGGCCCATGGCTTTAGCCGCGGGGAACACGAATCAAATAATGGTGCGTCCGGGATGCACTCTACACTGGCAGACAAGCTGCCAGTGGCCCCCAGCACCCGTATTGGCCGCTGATGGCTGACCGCTGATAGCTGTTTGCGACGGGATACTGAGCAAAGGTAATTCCATTGATAACGGCAATCGGAGCCAAAACCGTTGGGACGCTGACAGACTTCGGGCGATTCTCGCTCTTTTCCTACCAGATGTTGCTCTGGCTGGTTCCTGGCCTGGTCAAGCCGAGTACCTGGAAACGCTTCTTTCCGCTCGCCTACGAGGTCGGCAACCGGACGGTTCCGGTCATCATGGTGACCGGTACGTTCGTCGGTCTGGTGCTGGCAGTTCAGAGTTACGATCAACTGGCGGCCGCGGGATTCGAGGAACGCATGGGGGTGCTGCTTTCGGTGACGCTGATTCCCGAGCTATGTCCGGTACTGGCCGGGGTGATGGTGGCTGGTCGGGTCGGCGGGGCACTCACCGCTCAGCTCGGCACGATGCGGGTCACCGAACAGATCAGCGCTTTGCAGGTAATGGGAGCTGATCCCATCCGCCAGCTCGTTGTCCCGCGATTCCTCGCCTGCCTGCTGCTCACACCTTTGCTGACCTTGTTCGGTGATGTATGCGGTTCGCTGGCGGGCTGGTTTGTCGCCGTGGTTATGAAGGGCATCCCCTCCGTTCCGTACTGGTACTACGTGAAGGATGCGATGCAGTTGTTTGATTTGGTCGAAGGCGGGGTGAAGAGTCTCGTGTTCGGCGGAGCGATCGGGCTGATTTCCTGTTACAAAGGCTTCAACTGCAGGCCTGGGGCTGAGGGCGTCGGTCGGGCATGCACCGAGGCGTTCGTGGTCAGCTTCATCGTGATTCTCATAAGCGACTTCTTTTTGGGATCGATGTTCTCCGGCATCTACAACGCCATCTACGGTTTCAAGTCCCTGATTTGATCGGTGTTTGCATGGATCCAGATACGGCACAACCAGATGGTGTCCCGGTAGTAGAACTCAAGGACGTGCACAAGCGGTTCGGCCGTCAGGTTGTGCTTGATGGAATCGACTTGGCGCTCAAGCCCCAACAGACCACGGTGATCCTCGGCGAGTCCGGCTCCGGCAAGAGCGTAATTCTCAAGCACATTGTCCGGCTGCTCCGACCGGACAAGGGCGAAGTACGCTTTCGGGGCACGCGGATAGACGACCTTCCGGAGCGTCAGCTTGCTCCCTTCCGTCCTGAGTTCGGTTTCCTGTTTCAGCTAGGTGCGCTGTTCGACTCGATGACGGTGATCGAAAACATCGCGTTTCCCATCAGAGAGCACCGGCGCTTAAGCCGCGTAGAGATCCAGACGATCGTCCGCCAGAAGCTCGCAATGGTGGGTTTGCGCGGAATCGAGGACAAGTTCCCAGCCCAGCTCTCCGGAGGACAGAAGAAACGCGTCGCGCTTGCGCGGGCGATCGCCATCGATCCCAACGTCATCCTCTATGACGAGCCGACGACCGGGCTGGACCCGCCGCGCAGCGATGTGATCAACGAGTTGATTATCAAGCTCGAGCGCGAGCTTGGGGTAACCAGCGTGGTGGTGACGCACGATATGGCCAGCGCCATGAAAGTGGCTGACCGTATCATCATGTTGTACCAGGGCAAGTTCATCTTCGACGGGACGCCCGAAGCCATCATGCGCACTACCGATCCGCGAGTGAAGCACTTCGTGGAGGGGCGGGCGGACGAAGAAGACCTCAAGAGCCTGAGTATGAAGGGTGGATAATGAAAGAAGGCACACGTAACTCGCTTGTGGGTCTGTTTACGATCTCGTCCATCGTGGCGCTGGCGGCGCTTATGGTCATGTTCGGAGAGGCGCCGGACTGGCTTGGGAAAGGCGACTGGCAGCTGACCATCACCGGTGTGCGCGAGATTCGCGGAATAAGTCCCGGGACAGCCGTCTACCTCAACGGCGTAGAAATAGGGCGGGTAAACCGCCTGCAGTTCGAGGTACCGTCACGCCCCGGGCTCGGCGTACAGGTCGTAGCCAAGATCAAGCAGCAGTACTCCGTTCCCAGGGGGTCGACGGCCAAGATGTACGGAGCTACGCTCGGAATCGGGTCCGGACAGGTACATATCGTCGTGGGGGACGCCGCAGCCGTGGAGCCGCTGCCCAAGGAAGGGGCGACTATTCACGGGGAGATGGCTAGCGCCTTCGGCGAGATAATCAGCAAGGAACTCACCAGCTCTGTACAGCGAACCGTGGACCACATAGGTAACTTCGCCCACGCAGCCACACCGCTGGCTGACCATCTCAGCAATCTGCTCGAAGAGCGCACCATCGACCAGGTCGACCATCCTATGTCGCCTGCTGACAGGATTCCCGCCAACCTCGCGACGGCCATCGAACGATTCGACAGGCTTGTATTGAACGTGAACACCGTACTGGGCGACCAGGAAGTCCAGGCGGACGTGAAGGGGATAGCCGACGATCTGAAGACCGCATCGGCGGAGATTCGCGAGCTGGTCGAGCTGTGGCACCAGGAGACCCGGCGGATCTCAGACAACGTAAACGAAGGAGTCGATTCCACCGAAAAAAACCTCGATGAATCCTTCGACAAGCTCATCGTCGTCATCGAGAACCTGGACAGGTCAACGAAGAAGCTCACCGAGATTCTTGACGGAATCGCCGCCGGCGAAGGAACAGCCGGCATGCTCGTCCGTGACGAGCGCCTCTACGAGGCGGCTGTGCTGGCCCTTCAGCGCCTTTCGGACACGCTGGCTTCGATAAATCGCATCACCGGCAAGATCGAAGAAGACGGCTACATCCAGGTCGGCCAGGCCACCCCCGTCGGAACATTCAAAAAGAAACTCCCCGTTCCCGGCAGCGCGGAAGAGAAGAAGTAGTCGCTCCTGAAGACGTCGGCTCAGGCAGCGGGGACAAAGTAGTTCCGGCTTGCCCGAGTCTCAAAGGGGGGGCTGTGGACTCTGAAACCCTACTATGGCCGGGCCCTTTTGTGGTGCCGGCGGAGGAACAGCAGGCCGGTTGCGAGAAGGGCGATGGTGGCCGGCTCGGGGACGGCGGTGAGGGTGACCGTGCCGCCAGTGTAGAGGTCGCTTAGATCCCAGTCCAAGCCGGCCGGCCAGGTGACCTCGGCAAACGTGTCGCCGGGTGTGAGCCCTTCGTTCCAGTTGAACAGGTCAAACGTGGTGTAGAGCAGGTCGTCAACCTCGGCGTCCTCGGCGAAGCTCAGCAGAAGCGTGCCGTCGAGGTCGGCCATAACCCCGCCGGCGAGCGACATCGTCGAACCCCACACCGCATCCGCCAGGAAGATCGCCAGCGTGGAGCTCGGGGCCATCGTCATCTGGTAGTCGATCGTGATAGGGATGTCACCGGCGTAATCGCGAACGAGCAGCGTCTCGCCGACGGTGAGGTCCAAGCCCGCGATGTGGCCGTTGCGGAGAATGGTGTTGTCCGTGATCGCGCCGGAGTAGCTCAGGTAATCCGCTCCGCGCGTATCGGCCCCCGTCAGGTCGGCATTGGTCAGCGTCGCATCCAGGAAGAATGAGTCGGTCAGGTTCGCACTGTTAAGGTTGGCGTTGGTCAGCGTCGCGTCCCGGAAGTACGCGTCGGTCAGGTTTTGACCGGCGAGGTTCCAGCCGGTCAGGTCGTTGTAGCGGAGCCTGATGCCGTGCAAGTCGCCGGCCTGGTAGCTGGCGGTCGAGTAGAGCTGTGCGGCGGTGAACCCGGAATCCGTGGTGGAATGGAAGTCAGCCCTCGCCACCTGGGTCCCCGCCAGGTCGGCATCGGTCAGCCTCGCGTTCCCGAGGTATACGTCGGTCAGGTTCGCACCGTTCAGATCGGCATTGGTCAGCTTCGCAGACGAGAAATATGCGTCGGTCAGGTCCGCACTGCTGAGGTCAGCATTGGTCAGCGTCGCAGACGAGAAGTCTGCGTCGGTCAGGTTCGCACTGCCGAGGTCGGCATCGGCCAGCGTCGCGGACTTGAAGTATGCGTCGGCCAGGTCCGCACCGCTAAGGTTGGCATTGGTCAGCGTCGCGTGGTCGAAGTCCGCGTCGGTCAGGTTCTGACCGGAGAGGTTCCAGCCAGTCAGGTCGTTGTAGGCGAGCCTGATGGAGTGCAGGTCGCCGGCCTGATAGCTGGCGGTCGAGTAGAACTGCGAGGCGGTTAAACCGGAATCCGTGGTGGAATAGAAGTCAGCCCCCACCACCAGGGCCCCCGTCAGGTCGGCATCGGTCAGCGTCGCAGAACCGAAGTCTGCGTCGGTCAGGTTCGCACTGCCAAGGTCGGCATTGGTCAGCGTCGCAGAACCGAAGTCTGCGTCGGTCAGGTTCGCACTGCTCAAGTCGGCATTAGTCAGCGTCGCTTCACAGAAGTATGCGTCGGTCAGGTTCGCACTGCTCAAGTTGGCATCCGTCAGCGTAGCGTACCGGAAGTATGCGTCGGTCAGGTTCGCACTGCTCAGGTCGGCATTGGTCAGCATCGCGGACGAGAAGGATGCGTCGGTCAGGTTCGCACTGCTCAAGTTGGCATCCGTCAGCGTTGCGTACCGGAGGTATGCGTCGGTCAGGTTCGCACTGCTCAGGTCGGCATTGGTCAGCATCGCCGACAAGAAGGATGCGTCGGTCAGGTTCGCACTGCTCAAGTCGGCATTAGTCAGCGTCGCGCCCTCGAAGGATGCGTCGATCAGGTTCTGGCCGGCGAGGTTCCAGCCGGTCAGGTCGTTGGAGCCGAACCCGACGCCGTGCAGGTCGCCGGCTTGGTAGCTGGCGGTCGAGTAGAGCTGCGCGGCCGTGAACCCGGAATCCGTGGTGGATCCGAAGCCGGCTCCCACCACCTGGGCCCCCGCCAGGTCGGCATCGGTCAGCGTCGCGCCACCGAAGTATGCGTCGGTCAGGTTCGCACTGCTAAGGTCGGCATTGGTCAACGTCGCATGGTAGAAGTATGCGTCGGTCAGGTTCGCACTGCTAAAGTCGGCATTGGTCAGCATCGCATCCCGGAAGGATGCGTCGGTCAGGTTCGCACTGCTAAAGTCGGCATTGGTCAGCATCGCATCCCGGAAGTATGCGTCGGTCAGGTTCGCACTGCTCAGGTCGGCATCGGTCAGCGTCGCGTACCGGAACCTCGCGTCGGACAGGTTCTGACCGGCGAGGTTCCAGCCGGTCAGGTCGTTGTCGCCGAGCCCGATGCCGTGCAGGTCGCCGGCCTGGTAGCTGGCGGTCGAGTAGAGCTGCGCGGCGGTGAACCCGGAATCCGTGGTGGAATGAAAGCTGGCTCCCGCCACCTGGGTTCCCGTCAGGTCGGCGTTGGTCAGCGTCGCGTTCTCGAAGTCTGCGTCGGTCAGGTTCGCACTGCTCAAGTCGGCATCCGTCAGCGTTGCGTACCGGAGGTATGCGTCGGTCAGGTTCGAACTGCTGAGGTCGGCATCGGTCAGCGTTGCGTACGGGGAGTATGCGTCGGTCAGGTTCGCACTGCTAAGGTTGGCATTGGTCAGCGTCGCGTACATGAAGTCCGCGTCGGTCAGGTTCTGACCGGCGAGGTTCCAGCCGGTCAGATCGTTGTAGCGAAGCCCGATGCCGTGCAGGTCGCCGGCCTGGTAGCTGGCAGTCGAGTAGAGCTGTGCGGCGGTGAACCCGGAATCCGTGGTGGAATAGAAGTCAGCCCCCGCCACCTGGGCCCCCGCCAGGTCGGCATCGGTCAGCGTCGCGTGCCGGAAGTCTGCGTCGGTCAGGTTGGCGTTAATGAACCAGGCATTGTCCAACCACGAATAATCGAAGTCGCTGCCGCGCAGGTCAAGGCCGCCGGAGAGGTCGGCGAAACGCAGGTTGTGGTCCTCGCTGTCCCAGTAGACCAGATCCATGTAGGGGCCGGGGGTGATGTCCTCGGTGCCGGGGATTACCTCGCCGGTGTCCCAGTTGTAGATCTGTGCGGAGGCGCTGGACGCGAGACTCAGCAGCAACGCGGCTGCCAGAGTGCAGGCTCGGAGCATGGTTATATTTCCTATTAGAGCCAACGAGCAGATCGGCTGCAGGACTTGCGGAGGTGCCTCCCCGACAAGGCAGCCCATACCCCACTTCATCCGACGTTTTCCAGACAGCTTCCACCCGGCTAGATCGCCGAGCACGGTATTGATCATCATACGTGATTCGACCATCCATATTCAAGGTCAATGTCTGTAAGCGTAGCAGCCGCTGAAAATCGCGGCTTCTGACCTTGTTTCCGGCGCAACAGAGTGTGAGGCGTGGCCGCTCAAGTAGTCGCTTGGGGGTCGTCCGCGCCGGTGCTTGCGGATATCTTCTCAGCAGTGCCCGATGACGTGGTGGATTCCGGGCTGGCATGGTTGTCGGGCATGTATTCTGGTACGAGGCGCTTGAGACTTGTCCGAATCTCGATGGGGGAGGCAGAGTCGGCTTCATTAAGAAGCTGGTCGATTCCTGCGCGGACCGCGTCGAAGTCTTCGCTGCGGTACTTCCAGATTCCGATCTTCGGGTGAGCGGTATCGCCGATGTGCTCTCCCTCGCTCATGAGTTCTTCGTAGAGTTTCTCGCCGGGCCTCATGCCGGTAAACACGATGTCAATGTCTGCGCCGGGCTTGAGCCCGCTAAGCGTGATCATATCTCGAGCCAGGTCGACGATCTTGACCGGGTCGCCCATGTGCAGCACGTAGATTTCGCCGCCCTTGCCCATGGTGCCCGCCTGGAGAACGAGCTGGGCGGCTTCGGGGATGGTCATGAAGTAGCGGGTCATGTCGGCATGGGTGACGGTGACTGGTCCGCCTTCGGTGATCTGCTTGCGGAAGATGGGGACGACGCTTCCGCTACTACCCAAGACGTTTCCGAACCGCACAGTGACAAACTCGGTCTTGCCTTCTACGCTGAGGCCTTGCACGTACATCTCAGCCACGCGCTTGGAGCAACCCATCGTGCTTGTGGGGTTGACGGCTTTGTCGGTTGAGATCATGACCATGCGTTCGACACCGGCAGCCACGCACGCGTCGGCAATGGTCCTGCTACCGCCGATGTTGTTCTTGAGCGCCTCCCCGGGGTTTATCTCCATCATGGGAACGTGTTTGTGGGCGGCGGCGTGGAAGACCACCGACGGGTTCTCGCGCTCGAATATGGTTGTGAGACGGACCTTGTCGATGATGTCCGCTACGCATGGCAGGACATCCAGGTCGGGATAGTCCCTTCGCAACTCGCGATCGATCTCAAAGAGGTTGTTTTCCGCCTGTTCGATCAGGATAAGCCTCTCTGGCTGAAACTTGGCGATCTGCCGGCACATCTCTGACCCGATGCTGCCGCCAGCACCTGTGACCAGGGCCCGCTTCCCGCGAAGCTGAGCGCCGATCTTGTCAACGTCGAGCTCCACCTCGTCGCGGCCCAGCAGGTCGGCGATGTCCACCTCTCGGATCTGGCTGACTGTTACGCGCCCCTCGATCACGTCGGTCATTGATGGGACGGTGCAGAAGAGCACGCCTGTCCCCTCACATTGCTGCACGAGGTCGCGAATCGTCTTGGGGGAAGCGCTGGGAACCGCGATCAACACTTCCTGGATACCATACTCTTCGCAGAGCTCTCGCAACTCGTCGGTTCGACCCAGTATCTCTACGCCGTGAATGCGCCCGTGGTGCTTTGTTACCTTGTCGTCGACGAAACCGACACATTCGTAGCGCGCCTGGCGCATGCGGAGAATCTCGCGTAACAGCGCCTCTCCCGCGTTGCCGGCACCCACAATCAGAACCCGCTTGACCTCGGTTGGTAGATCAGGCCTGACCTCCTCGTGGTAGAAGCGTACCAGGACCTTGCCCGCACACACGAACCCGATGGTCAAGGCAAAGTCCAGCGGGAAAACCGATGACTGGCGGAGGTATTGCTCGGGCGGGTCGATCAGGCAGGTTCCCCAGACCTGGCGGTGGACATTCTCCAACACGAAGTAAGCGGTCAAAAAGACGAACGTACCCACCAGAGAACTACTGACCACGCCGAACAGGTCCCTCAGCCCGACATACCGCCATGATCCTTGATATTGTCTGGTCCAGTGGAACACCGCCAGCTTAACCGGCAGGGCGATTGCCAGAAGGGGTAAATACAGCTCGAAGAACCAGCGGTGAGTGGTCTCCCCCGTTCTATGTTCGAATCGGCCGTTGTACGCCAGAAGAAACGCGCTGAACAGCGCCAGCGTAAAAAGGGCACAGTGCAGCACCATCGACAAGGTCAAGCGGTGACGCTCGATCAGGGAGGAGGACCAGTCTTGGGGGATATTAGGTTCGTCGCTCACTTTGGTCACTGGACAGTCCGACAAGTACCCGCCTACAAAACGGACGGGAACGGTTTGTCATGGATCAGCAAAGCCTTCGCGTCCCTCTGTCAGGGCTGCTCGGCTGTCGCATCAAGAGCAGCCAGAGCGTCGCGCATAAGGACCGGCCAGTCGGCAAAGGACTCCTCTCCCATGCCACCAGCGAGGGTACCCGCCAGACTCATCGCCTCGGCGCGCTTCCCCATGTGCCACAGCACGAATGCGTTTAGCGCCTTACCGCCGGGCTCGCCGCTTGCTTGAGCGAAGCTCCCCACCCGCGTCTGCACCTCATTGGCCTCCTCGGGGGCCCTGTAACGGCTCGTCATATTGATGTCGAATGCGAACGGGTTAACGCCTCGCCGGGCAAGCTGCCTCAGCGTGACGACAGCCGCTCGGTAACAACTCACCGAGGTGAGGCAGTAGATTTCGCCGAGGTGCGATTCTATGTCGTTCGGGACCAGCCCGGTCGCGGAGGTAAACGCGCGAGACGCCTGAACGTATTCGCCCTCACTGAACAGTGCCCAGGCCTCCCGCCGCACGCGTACGAACATCACGCCAACGCGCGAAGACATTTGTTCACTCAAGGTGGGATATGTGGCGTTGGGATCCAGCTCCTCCAGTTCGGGAGCCGGCATTCGACCGCTAAGAGAAGACGAGGCGCGGGGCATTATCCCCAACCCCATATTCGCGCGCTTTACAGGTGCGTTGAGCGAAGTAGCTGCCAGGATGGACGACCGCCTGCGGAGAATGGAATCCAAGGTGAGCGGCTCGCGAACAGCATAGCGCTTACCGAACCCGCCGTAGGAGTCCATGAAACCTGGAAGGGGTTGGAGCAGTCCGCTTCCCAGCATCGTGTTGTCCATCGCCAGAGGTCCACCGCGCATGCCGGCGGCTGCCGCCGTGACGGCATCCATCCCGAACGCAGTGCGACCGGTCTGGTTAAAGACCGCGGGAGTCTGATAGATACCCGTCCCTCCAAGCTGGGCTTTATCTCGGGCTTGACGCAGCACCGTATCCACGTCCAGGCCTCGGGCGTTGCCCGCACTATCTACAACGGTGGCTTCGGAACGGACCTCCTGGGCAGTTGCAATCCCAGGTGCCAGCCCGACAATCGTCAGCGCGAGGAGGCAAACCCAGACCCCAACTCTTGGGTGGTGCGCTCCCATAACCCGATCTCCTCCCATACATCCCCAGTTGCGGCCAACACGTCGGAGGCCTACCTGCCACTACAATCGGCAGATCGTAGGCCTCCTGTAAGTTGAATGCAAGGCTAGCGCACCCGTCTGAGCAGAGAATATGGGGCGGTAAACCCAAACGAGCACGGAAGTTACTCTCTGGGCCGGCTACGCTGGAATTGGGTCAACAGAGCATCAAGCCGAGCTTTCAACTCCTCAAATGAAGCACGAATGAAGGAGTAGGCCGGATGGGTCAAACGCTCTTCCTCAGGTACCTGACGCAGCTCGTTCGAGTGGGACCGCAGGTATCCGCCGGCTCGTCCCACCAGCTCGATGTATATGGATCGAGCAGCGCCCGACTGGCTGGCGTCGAGCTTGTGAAGTTCCGTGAAGTTCAGGAAATAGGCGAACCACGTAGCGGGATCAGCCGGGTTCCAGTGGTCGTTCAAGTCGGTCTCTGTGATGATGGTCGAAGCCCGGGTCTGATCGGTTTCGGATGGTGTGGTGACAGGTGCGTCTGATGTGCCGTCCAATCCCCACTCCTGTCCCCCCCAAAGCCCCCTTGCCCAAGCTCCGTGCCCGCTGTCCGACTGGTACACTCGTCTGAGGAAACCTTCGATGTCGCGTTCGAGGGTGTCGCGGGATTCTGGTGAAACGAGTGTTCGCAGCCTGTCAGCCGTCTGCAGGATGCGACGGTCGGCTTCAAAGATGAGCTTGTCGTTATTCCCGGACCACAGAGCTGCCTGCTCCGGAGTCATCGGCTCATCCGTTGCTCGCGCCCGGGCCTGGATCCTGGACTGTTCCAGCAGCATGTCTGAATGGCCTGCGATAAACTCGCCGAACTCCCGAACAATCGAAGCCTGGAACCGCATCGATTCTGCAGACCCTAATCCGTAACGGTCGCTGACCCGGTTGGTCAAGGCCTGTATGCGCTTCACGTAATCCCATGGCGGGACCGTGGCGACCTCAAGAACCAAGTCTCTGGCGAAAAGGTCCTCGTCGCTGGTCCAGTCGTTTCGCTTCCACTCTCGTTTGACGGTCCGCTCGATGCGGTGATGCTCTCTGTTCCAATTCTCGACTCGCCCGACAGCCTCGCTGGACTGTGTTATGGTCTGGTAAAACCCGTTGTCACGAGACTCATTCTCGGCAGGCGTGGATGCGAACAGACAAGCTGAAAGCAGCACCAACGTCACGAGCCAGAATGAAAACACTACGATCCCGGACCGCTTCACCCGCCTGTTGATCCCGACCATCTTCTCGCCTCCATGTATGAGTGCCGAGTTACTTGTCGGTCGAGGCGGGCGGTCGCCTCAGTTGGCGGCGAGTACGCGGACGCAGGTCAAGAGGAAAACCTCGATGGACCGGGAAAAGGGCAAGAAGCTTCGCGATTGCAGCGTTGGTCTCTTCTCGGACCAAAGAGCACAGTGTCCAGGTGCCTTGGCAACGTCCGATTGAAGAGCCAGTCAGTCGTTCCTGAGAACCGTCGGTAGATGGGGAAGATAGCTGACAGAGTATCAGAAGGGACTCGCGTCTCCATAGCCGACACCGGCTGGTTCCGGTCCCTCGTAGTGGTTGGCGAATCGGGTCAGCTTTCGGTTGAATTGGAGCTTCACGGTGCCGGTCGGACCATTACGCTGCTTGGCGATAATCAACTCCGCTAATCCCTTAACGGAATCGTCCTCCGGGTGATAGTATTCTTCGCGGTGAATCAAGAGAACGATGTCGGCATCCTGCTCGATGGCTCCGGACTCACGCAGGTCACTCATCTGCGGGCGTTTGTCGGAGCGTCCCTCTGACATGCGGTTGAGCTGGGCAAGGGCGATCACCGGAATATCGAGTTCGCGGGCCAGGCTCTTGAGGTTGCGGCTGATCGTCGCAATCTCCACCTGGCGGCTCTCAGACCGGGGCGAATGCATAAGCTGCAAGTAATCCACAAAGATGGCCTCGATCTTGTGCTTCCGTTTGATCCGCCGGGCGCAGGAGCGGACCTCCATGGCCGAAAGCCCCGGAGAGTCGTCGATAAGGAAGGGCGCTTTAGCCAGTTCGTCGCAGCCGCAGCACAGCTTCATCGCCTCATCCTCGGAAAGCGTGCGCATTCGGACCCGCTGCGAGTCGACGCCAGTGTGCGAGCAGAGCATACGCTGGGCCAACGAGTCGGCACTCATCTCCATCGAAAAAAACAGGGATGGGCGGTGCTCGATCAGAGCGGCATGTTGAGCCATCGCCAGCCCCAACGCCGTCTTGCCCATCGAAGGACGACCCGCCAGGATAATCAGATCCCCACGCTGAAACCCGCCGGTGTCCTTGTCGAGTTGCATGAAACCGGTGGGCATGCCCGTGCAGGCTCCGCCCTCGCGAAGCTCGATCTGCTGCGAGAGACGCTGGAGTGACTCGCGAATCTGGACAGCCTGGCCGCTCACCCGCTTCTCGGTCACGGCGAAGATCTTCTGTTCGGCGATGTCCAGGATTTCGCGGGCTTCGTCTATTCCGCTGTAGGCCTGGTCGGCAATCTCCCCCGTGCATCCGATCAGGTCGCGCAGCAAACCCTTGTCCCGAACGATTCGGGCGTAGTGCTCGGCGTTTGCCCAGTCGCCGAAGCTCTCCGCCAACCGGATCATGTACTCCTGGCCGCCGATCTCCTCGAGCAGGCCTCGCCGCCTGAGCTCATCGGAGACCACGATCAGATCGACGGCTTTGTTCGGGTTGTCGTAGAGATCGAGCAAAAGCTCGAAGAGTTGTTGATGGTCCGGCCTGTACAGCCAGTGGCTGTTTTCCAGACCGATGATCGGGATGACTTCAGAGATGGCATCCCGACTCATCATCATCGAGCCGAGCAGCGCCATCTCCGCGTCAAGGTCTTGCGGAGGGACCCGCTGCTCGACCGGTGCGGGTCGGTCGGGTGTGTTAGTCGGCTCCTGGACCATCCTCGCGTGCCTCCCTGCCGGCTTGGGACTCCTCCGTCGCCTGGGAGGACTCCTCGTCCCCTTCCGTCACCTTCTCGCGTACCACCCACACCTTGACCTCAGCCGACAGCTCCTCAGTGAGCTTCACCGGAACGACGACGTTGTCCAACTGGCGGATCGGATGTGGCAGGACAACGTGGTCTTCGGTCACCTCATGGCCTTCGGCGTTAAGCGCCGTGATAATTTCGCGCTTGCCCACCGAACCGTACAGCACGCCGTCTTCGTTAGCGCGGGCTGGGATGGTAACTTCGGTGCTGTGCAACCGCTCGGAAGCAGCCTGCATAGCAGCGCGGTGAGCCGCCCGCTCTTCCTCAGCCACCTTGCGGGCCTCGGCAAGCGCCCGAATGTTGGCCTCGGTCGGTGCCGTGGCTAACCCCTGGGGCAACAGATAATTGCGACCGTACCCGTTGGCAACGTCAACGATGTCGCCCACGATTCCCAACTTATTGATGTTCTTACGCAGCAAAAGTTTCATGATTCCAGATCTCGTTTTTCATCCCACACGGCAAAGCCGTCAGGATCGCATCATACACCAAAAAACCAGGTTCGTGGACGGCACTTACCTGACAATCATTCAACAGCATCCATCCGTGAACGGATCAACAAACACCGGCGTTCCCCGTGGCTTAAACCACAGGCACCGCCCCTTCAGTGGGATATTGGACAAGCCCTAGAAGGGCATGTCGTCATCGCTCGGCGGAGGCGGTTCGTTGAAATTCGGTCCCGGACCCTGCCCCGGGGTTCCCGCCTGTGCTCCCGCCGGAGCCGCATATCCGCCTCCTCCACCTCCACCCTGTTGGCCGCCGCCGAGAAACGTGAAGTTCTCGACAAAGACCCCGTGCTTGCTTCGCTTCTGACCGTCTTGCGAAGTCCACGTATCAAACTCCAGCCTGCCCTCGACCAAGGCCGGCGAACCCTTCGACATATACTGCTTGAATACCTCGCCACCCCGGCCAAAGAGCGTGCAATCGACAAAGCAGACTTTCTCATGCTGGTTCCCGTCGCGGTCCCTCCATTTGTGGTTGGTCGCGATGCCGAACTTGCAAACGGCTGTGTTCGACGGCGTGTAGCTGAGTTCCGGGTCTCGCGTGAGGTTGCCTACCAGGATGATACGATTGTAACTTGCCACAGCTAAACTCCCTTACGGTACTACCTCAAACCACAAAAACGCACGCACCATCCGCAGCGCGAACCACGGCGGAGGAAGCGGACACGCCCGGTGGGCATGTCTTCGACCACAAAGCCCCGCAATGGAAGCTCCCGCGCGGACCCGGTGCCGCAACGCCTGTTGGCTGACAGGTGCCGCGGGTAGCTGCTTCAGCGGAGCGCCCCTACCTACTCGGTGCCGCTTTTCTCGCCGTCAGTCTGGCTGGCCTCGGCTGCCTCGTCGACGTCTTCGACTTCTTCGACGTCTTCGACGTCACCCTTGCCCTCTCCATCGGCATCCGTATCGGCGTCCGTGGCGGTCTCATCCCCGGCAGCAGGATGGTGCTCGACGACTTTGTCTGCGGGCTTGTCCTTGCTTGCGCCATCAGGTCTGCCGTTTCCCTTATCGTTGAAATACCGATCGCTCGGAACCTCACGATGGGTCATCGACAGCTCCATCATCTCCGGCGTGATATGGTCCGCCCGGAGAATCAGGATGCGCAGCATCTTCTCGGAAATCTGGACGTCTCTCTCTATCGCACCGATCTTGTCCGGCCCCAGCTTAACGTAAGCGAGCACGTACACGCCGCGCTTTCGGCCGGCAATGCGGTAGGCAAGACGGCGCTCGTCCCACTTGCGACAGAAGAGCACCTCACCTCCGGCACGCTCGACGACGACACGGTTTATCTCAGCCTCACACGCCTCGATGGTCGCACCAAACGTCGGGTCAAACAGGAACATCGCTTCATATTGATTCAAGGTCCGTGACCTCCTTCTTTCGTCGGGGTGACATACTCGACCGACCCCACACGTTGTCATACCGGGGACGGCGGATCCCCATTAAACCGGGACATCGTCGACTCAACCCCATTTACTATCCAACATTCCACCGCGTCCGCAGCCCACTCCCAGGCTCGCCGCATGATGGTTTCCTCGTCAGGATCGAATCGGCTTAGCACATAGACCGTCGGTGCGCCAAAAGGCTCCCCAATGCCGATCCGCAATCGGCACCACTGGTCACCGCCGACTCGATCAATCACGTCCTGAAGCCCCTTGTGGCTGCCGGATGATCCCTCTGCCCTCATCCGCACTCGACCGACGGGAAGGGCCAGATCGTCCGAAACAACCAGCAGGTCTTCAAGCTCCAGCTTGTAAAACCGCCCAGCCGCCAGGACGGCTTTGCCGCTACGATTCATCAGGGTCGTCGGCTTAAGCAGTACGACCCGTTCCCCGCGTATTTCACCGAGACCGAACCAGGCGTGGAACTTCTCCATCGCCATGTCGATCCCCCAACGCGACGCCAACACATTTACGACGTCGAACCCCGCGTTGTGCCGTGTCCCGGCGTAGCGTGCGCCCGGATTGCCCAAACCGACGATCAACTTCACGGTTTTGATCCAACACCGACCAAGTCAAACGACCGTACTGGTCAGACCACGTCGTGCTAGCAGCGGGACCGGTATATTGACTGGTGCCCGCAGCTCTGATTCGGCAACAAGCCCGCAGACCCAAGACGGACGGATGACTAATCCGACTTGTCACCCGCTTCTTCCTCTTCCTTGCGAGCACGACCGATCATCTCCGGCTCAGAGGGAGTTCCCTCTTCAGCTTCTACTTCTTCAGGCTGTTCGGCGGCGGCCTTTGCATGCACCATCGCCACCCGCTCCGCGGGATCAGCCAGCGGGACCACCCCACTTGTGAATTCGAGGTCCTTCACCAGAAGGGAATCGCCCACGCCCAACTCGGTCACGAACGGATGGAGTGTGTCCGGAATATCGGTCACCAGACACTCCACTTCAATCTCCGCCATGAGCTGATCGAGGATACCGCCTTCGTGGGCGCCTTTCGGCTCGCCACGCAGCTCTATCCCCACCATGACCTTGACACGTTCGGTCAAGTCCACACGCGTCAGGTCAATGTGGATAAGCTCGATTCCCAGATGGTCGTACTGGACCTCCTTAATCAAATACTGTGAGGTCTTTCCGCCCAGCTCGACGCTCAATGTGCGGGCGCCATGCGCCAGCGACACCTCAACGTCGTGTGCCACCAGCGTGATAGCCTCCGGATCGCCGCCGTGACCATAGATGATCCCGGGCACATACCCCTCCTTACGCATCTTCCGCGATTCTCGCGTTCCGATCCGCGTTCGAGGTTCAGCCTTCAGATTGACATTCTCCATTGTGTCCTTGCTCCACGTTGCTAATGCACAAACAGCGCGCTTACTGATTTATGGTCGTGAATGCGACGAATAGCCTCGCCGATGAGGTCCGCCACGGAAAGAACCGTTAGGTTCTTCATTTCTTCCCTGATCTTCGAACTGACCGGAATCGTGTCAGTCACCACGATCTCACTGAGATCAGCCTCCAAAAGCCTCTCGAGCGCCGGTCCGGCGAACAGACCGTGCGTCGCCCCAACGAAAATGTCCCGGGCATCGTGCTTGCGCACCAGCTTGGCTGCTTCACACACCGTTCCAGCCGTAGCGATCATGTCGTCGAACATCATCACCGACTTGTTCTCCACGTTGCCGATGATACTAACCGCGACCGTCGAATCGCCCGAGATACGCTTCTTATGAATCACCGCGAGCTCGCTGCCGATCCGAGTGGCGAACTCGTTTCCGAACTTAATATTGCCAACGTCTGGCGAGACCAGCACCATTCTCTCGAGTTTACGCTTGACCACGTGCTTCGCCAGCACCGGAGCAGCCGTCAGGTGGTCGACCGGAATATCGAAAAAGCCCTGAATCTGGTCCGCGTGCAGGTTCATGGTCAGCACACGGTGCGCTCCGGCTGTCGTGATCATGTTCGCCACCAGCTTGGCGGTGATCGGCGTACGTCCCTCGGCTTTGCGATCCTGTCTCGCGTAACCGTAGTACGGGATGACAGCCGTGATCCGCCTGGCGCTGGCGCGCCGCAGGCAGTCTATAAAAATCAGTAGTTCGACCAGATTGTCGTTAGCCGGCGGACAGGTCGACTGAACCACGAAGCAGTCGTTCCCCCGAACATCCTCCTCGAGTTTTACCAGCGTTTCGCCATCCGGAAAGCGGCTGCTGACCGCCTTGCCCCGATGGACGCCCAGATACGAACAGATCTTGTCAGTCAACTCGCCGCTGGCGGAACCGCCAAAAACCAGCAGCTCACCGCTGGAATAGGTGGGCTCGAAACCTCCTGATGAATCAATCATCAAACCGCCTCGCCACATGTGCACGGTCCTACAACGGACCGATCAGCCAATGTCTCGCCTTCGCCCACGTGAGCAAAAGGACCCAAGCGGCAACCTTCCCCGATCTTCGCCTCACTACCTACGAATGTAAACGGATGAACAATCGTATCCAGACCTACAGATACACCGGACTCGATCCAGGTACTCTCCGGATCGATGATCGTAACACCCTCTTGCATGAGTGATTGTTGAATGCGACGCTGCATCAGACGATTTACCATCGCCAGATCAGCCCGCGAGTTGATTCCGGTGGCGTCCTCGGCGGGAACAGCCTCTATCGCACAAGCGCCCCAACCCGAATCACGCGAAATACGCACGGCATCGGTAATGTAGTACTCGCCCTTGGTATTGTCCGGTTTTACCCGTCCCAGAGCTTCCACCATCCGCCCCGCGTCAAAGCAGTAGTAGCTCGGGTTGACCTCGCGTAGTTCCTTCTGCTCGGGAGTACAGTCGCGATCCTCGACAATCTCCTGCAAACTCCCGTCGGCATCGCGGACAATCCGCCCGTACCCCGTCGGATCGTCAAGCACGGTGGTCGCCAACGTAACGGCGCAATCGCCGCGAGCCTGTGAATCCAGAAGACGCGTCAGAGTTTCGCAACGCAACAGAGGCATGTCGCCCGCGATCACCACGATGCTGCCCTCAAAACCAGACAACGCCTTGCGACAGCATAAAACCGCATGCCCAGTACCCAACTGCTCCGTCTGCTCGACCCAGATGATGTCCTCTTGAAACGAAAACCGGCTGAGGACTTCTTCCTTGCCATGACCGACAACCACGATAAGTCGGCCTATCCCAGCCTCGCGGCACGCATCCAGAACGTACGCCAGCATGGGTTTACCGCATATCTCGTGCAGCACCTTGGGAAGCCCGGATTTCATCCGCGTGCTCTTCCCCGCCGCCAAGATGATCGCAGCCGAATCGTTCAAACCAAACCGCCTCGAAAAACGCTACCTACACACCGAAACAAGCGAGAAACGCAACCTGGTGGCCAACCGTCCAGTAACATGCCGCACCAGGGAGACATCTCCCCGCTAACAACCCGGCCAGGACTCGAACCTGGGACGCCAGGACCAAAACCTGGTGTGTTACCAATTACACCACCGGGTTATCCGCGAGAGCAAGCTCCAGCTTCGTATTGCGGTCGAACAGCAACTCTGCTAGACGATGAAAGAAACCGACCGCCATACAGAAACCGAGAAAGCTCTAATCCTCTTGGAACCGGCCGGACATCCGGTTTGTTCCAACGAAACCTTGTGCAGCAGGCCTTAATACCCAGAAAGGCTCGCGGCAGCAGCCACGTGACCGAGGCTTGAGCGTTGCACCGCGAAGAGCGACGCCCACCAGCCGCCGGAAACCCCGACAGCTTACCCCAAGGGTCACGCAGATTCTCCACAACACCGGCCCAGCCGGCGAGGGTGGCAGAGAGTACGGAATCACACTCGTAAAGTCAAGCCGATCGCTATGGGCGAAAAGATGTCAAGATGACTTTCTTCCTGTCTTGAGTGGCCCCACAGAAACCGCCCAGACGCCTATTCCCGTCCCGCTTGCTCGCTAAGAGCGATATCGCTACATTCCGCACCAGCCCGACTAACATCTGTTGCTGGTGTTCTGACGCTCAGGCGGCGATCCACGCACCTTGTGGCTCGGCTGAGCCTAATCCGCGCCCAGAGAATGCCAACAGCCCTGCTGAAATGCGGTTCCGAAAAAAAACTCACTTCACGTATTGAAAACCAGGGCCACTTTCTGGTAAGATAGGTGCAGGTTCGACGTGATCATATTGGGAACTAGGCAGAAAAAGTCAGTCCGTCAGCCTCTGCGGTTCGGGAATCTGACTTGTGGCCCCCGAATATCACACCGTGGGACCTTGGTAGTATCTCGGGCGCGTTTCCAATGACAAGGTGATGTCGTGGCCGTGCCTGATGGTTGGGGGGGATGTTGTCATAGCTCTCCTGGAACTTGACATCATGGCGTTTCGTTGAGGAGATTTGATATGAAGCGATTCATTGTTTTGGGTATGGTGCTGGTCCTTGTGCCGACGGCGATAGCTTCTGCCACACCCAGGAATACTGCGGACATTTTTTTCGAGGACTTTGAGGATGCCACCTTCCCGCCCGATGGTTGGAGCGTGACGGGGTCGGATGCATGGGAGGTCCTTGATTCGGATGCCCCTGAGGGTCTCCAGTATGCCAATGCCGCCTGGGGATACGACGTGGACGAGTGGCTTATCAGCCCGACGATCAATACCACCATCGCTGACATTGCGCTTGGTGGCGTCACCCACGGCAGCCCATACTGGGGCAGACCGGTGGAGCAGGGAGGCATGTACGACAACTATGATGTCGAAGTGTACGTTAAAACCAGCGACAAGGCCGACGAGTACGTTGGTCTGCTGGATGGTTTCTGGGTGGATGACGACTGGTCCTGGGGAGCGTTCGAGCTTGATCTCACCGGTCTGTATCCTCTCGGCGAGGACTTCCAGATCGGTTTCCGCTACGTCGGTGACGATGGTGCGGACTGCGGTATTGACGCCGTCTTCATCACGCCGGAGCCGACCTCGCTGATGCTCCTGGCCATCGGCGGCATGGCGCTTGTCCGGCGTCGGTAAACGACACGCAACATCCCCCGCATAGCGGGGCACAAGAGCTGAAAGAAAGAGACGGGAGGCTGTTTTGGCAGTCTCCCGTTTCTGCATAAGCCACAGGCCACCGTGTGTGCCGGCGGCGGCTCGCCTTTCTATGCACTCCACTCAGGCAATCCCGCCGGAGTGAAGATCAATGCTACGCCTGCAGGGAAGGTACGGGGTGGGCCACATGTGATGGAACACCGGGCAGGGGAACATCCACGTAACGCGCGACGGGAAGACATGGGTCGGAGAATCCACCCACGCCTTCCCGATCGCGTTTGGCGCGCTGTTTCACGCCGTGTTGGTCTGTGTCGCCCTTATAGCATAATCACAACAAACGCAGTGGTCGGAATCGAGGAACTCACTGACGACACCAACGATCGAACACTGCGATTAAGCAGAAGTCGCTCTAGTTCACGGGAACGACCTTGATATTCTCTGACCCGGGTCCTTTGACTTTAATCCTGGGGCCGCCCTTGGGCGACTTGAGAATCTCGTTGATCCGGGCCTTATAGCCGTCGAGGCTGCGATCGGCGAGCTTCAGGCCGTTGATCATGACCGTCGGCGTGCCTCGGACGCCGCAGCGACGTCCCTCGGCTATATCCGGTGCCATCATGGCGTCCATCTGTCCGCTGTTGCCCACAACGGCATCGAACTGATTGAGGTTCATGCCCAGTCTTTCGGCGTAACCACGAAGGACGGAATAGTCAAACGTGGTGGGGTCCTTGGGGTCGGTCGAGGGAACGATGCCCTTGCGGTCGGCGTCAATGATCATGTCGTGCATCTGCCAGAAACCCCCGTCGCCAAGCTCTCGCCGGGCGAGCTCGGTTGTGGCGTGGACCGGCTTCGCCTTGGTGTGGAAGCTCAGTGGGAAGTGCTTGAACACCACGCGTACTTTGTCGGGGTACGCCTTGCGAATTTCCTTGATCTTCGGATATTCACGGGCGCAGTATGGACATTGAAGATCAACCCATTCCACGATAGTGACCGGTGCGTCCTTGGGACCCAACACCGGGGATGAACCAATCTTGACGTCGTAGACCTTGGTGTCCGGTTGGCGTTTCTTCTTTTCCTGCTTCCCCTGGGCCAACGCGGCCAACTGTCTTCTGATGTCCTTCATCTGGCCGTCGAGCTTGAGAATGGCCTGGTCGGTCTTGGAGCCCTGAAGCTCCGCGAGGATGGCCTGCAGTGTAGCGTTGATCTGCGTGACTTCGGCGTTGAGTGTTTGCTGGTCCTTCTGTAGCTGCTTGATCTGGGCGGACAGATCGTCGTGCTGTGCGTTTGCCGTCGCACACAGCAGCGCCAGCGATACGCCCACGAGCACTTGCATTCGGCGTGTGAGGTTCATCTTCCAGGGTCTCCTTCTCAAAACGGGTGGTGGTTATCCGGATGATCTCGTGCATCAGCCCTTGGGCCTTGGCAACCGCCTCTGACGGCACGCGCACGACCATCCTATACTCCAGCTTCGCGCGTGATGAAGAAACCCTCACTCGGCGCAAGCCATCTGCGAACCGTAATTATAGCGGAACCGATCCGTAGGATGCAAAGTAACCGGCTTGTCACATGCAGGAGAGCGTGCCAGGACGACTTCTCGCCTGGCACGCCTTTCATTTGAGCAATGCTATCTTGTCGATCACCTCACCGTGTTCGGGAAACCGGCCCGACGCACCCTTGCACCAGACTTGCGTTCCGTCCACGTGAACGTCGAACACTCCGCCCGATCCTTCGATCAACTGGACATCCGTTCCATACCGCCCTTTGATCGCGTCCGCCAGACCGGCGGCTCTCGGATGGAAGTTTCATTCCCCGCAATACTCGATGGTGATCTTCATACTGACGGCCTTATGTCAGGTTCATGGTCATCAGGAACTCGGCGTTGCTGCGGACCTTGCCGAGCCTCGCCCTCAATAGCTCGATCGCTTCCACGACGTTCATGTCTGAAAGCACCCTTCGCAGGCGGTATACGAGCTCGAGCTCCTTCGGATCGAGGAGCAACTCTTCCTTGCGAGTGCCGGAACCGGCAACGTCGATCGCAGGCCAAACGCGGCGATCCACCAGACGCCGATCGAGATGCAGCTCGGAGTTACCTGTCCCCTTGAACTCCTCGAAGATAACCTCATCCATCTTAGAACCGGTATCGACCAGGGCTGTCCCGACAATCGTAAGCGAACCACCCTCTTCGATGTTACGGGCGGCCCCGAAGAACCGTTTGGGCTTTTGCAGGGCGTTGGCATCGACACCACCGGAGAGGATCTTCCCGGAGTGTGGAATCTCGGTGTTGTAGGCCCGGGCCAACCTGGTGACCGAGTCGAGTAGGATCACCACATCGCGACCATATTCGACGAGCCTCTTCGCCTTCTCGACGACCATCTCCGCCACCTGGACATGCCGTGAAGCCGGCTCGTCGAAGGTCGAGCTAACGACCTCCGCGCTGGTATGTCGCTGCATCTCGGTAACCTCTTCAGGTCTCTCGTCGATGAGCAGAACGAAGACGTAGGCTTCCGGATGATTGGCGCTGATGGCGTTGGCCATCTTCTGCAACAAGATGGTCTTACCGGTACGCGGCGGCGCGACGATCAGCATGCGCTGCCCCTTGCCGATCGGCGTGACCAGGTCGACGATCCGCATATTGAGTTCGTCGGGGTCCGTCTCGAGAACCAGACGTTCATCCGGGTGCAGTGGCGTGAGGTCCTCGAAGTTGGTCTTTTCGGTAACGGCTTCGGGATCCTCGAAGTTGATGGCTTCGACGCGCAGCAGCGCGAAGTAGCGTTCAGATTCCTTGGGGGGTCTGATCTGACCGGCGACGATGTGCCCGGTGCGTAATCCGAAACGGCGAATCTGTGATGGGCTTATGTAGATGTCATCCGGACACGGAAGATACTGATACTCGGGGCTGCGCAGGAAACCGAACCCATCGGGCAGAATCTCGAGGACGCCCTCGCCGAACATAAGTCCGTTGCGATTGATGCGATCCTTGAGGATCTTGAAGATCAAGTCCTGCTTCTTGAGCCCGGTGTAGTCGGTAAGCCCATCCTCTTTTGCGACCCCGTGCAGCTCGGAGACGGTCATCCGCTGGAGCTGCTTGATGTGGATGTCCCCACGCTTGATCTCCTCGTACTTGGCATGGGTCTCCGCATCGATCGGACCGGAATAGGCTTCGGCGTCGGCCTGGGGATCGCCGGCAGGTTGCGAGGTCTCTTCCTCGTCTGTGAGCGGAGCTTCATCGGGCGTCGTGGACTTGGCGGGCGCCTTCTTCTTGGTTGAGCGCGCCTTGCTTGTGGTGGCTTTCGCCATGGAACTGATCTCCTGCTTCCTCTAACTTAACACGAATGGTCGTGATCGAAACTGATCGGATTGTCAAAGACGAGTCTTTGACGCTCCCGAAAACAGCAATAGAAATCCAAACGCAACGGACACCGGCTTGGGCTACGGCGAGAAAGAAGCAATAACAGAGGAAAGAATACGCTCGACGCAGGGCTCCAGCCGGGCAATACTGGAATGATTATCAACTATATGATCGGCTGCCGCTTTCTTTCTGTCCAGCGGATTCTGCAGTTTTTCCCTTCTATCCAACTCCTGTGCCGTCCATCCCCGAGCACGGTCAAGCCTCGCCAGACGCACTTCACGACTTGCGTCCACGAAAACGACGGCGTCGCACGTTTCACTCAGCCCCGACTCGAAAAGCTTGGGCGAATCCAGGACGATGGCCCGAATCGCCGGGTCCGCGTCATACCGCAAAAACAGCGCCTCACGGCAACGCTCGATGCGCGGATAGAGATATTCCTCCAACCGTTTGAGCTGGGCCGGGTCCTCAAACACGATGCCGGCGACAACCTTGCGATCGATGACTCCGCCGGCCGTGCAGATCGAATCCCCCCACCACAACCGAAGCGTTGCGACGACTTCCGGATCGCCGAGTTGCTCATGACCCTGGCGATCGGAATCGACGATGGCCGCGCCCAATGACTCGAAAACGCGGGCGACAACGGACTTTCCCGCTCCAATACCTCCCGCCAAGCCGATGACGGGCTTACTCAGAATCCGAGGGTTTCTCGACAATCTCTCAGCGCCTGACACATGCCAAGTGCAGAACCATCCAAAAACGACCTGGGGGAACTCTCAACAGAGAAAGGTCAGACGGCGGCGGGACATCCCGTCCCGAAGTCGACGGGGACTATACACCAAACCGCCGTGCCCGTCACCCCTACTTTCTCGAGTTTTTCTCTTTCGCCCAACGCCCAAATGACGGATGGGTGTCACACGGCTCCAGATGGGTAGCCCGTGGCGTTGGCCGTGAGAACCCTGAATCAGCGGACTATTCGTGCGGGCGAACAGAGCACGCATAGAGCCCGTGTAACGATATGCTAGAACGGTCCTTCCGGCCACTGTTGCTTTAACTCGATGCGGTTGCCACCCGGATCGAGCAGGGCTAAACGACGGTCGGTCCACCCAAGCCCACGGAACTCCTGCCAGACGATGTGTCTCTCATCGAGCAGCTGCTTCGCGCTGAACAGAGAGGGTATCGCGATTACGAGGCGCTGTTCCATCGGGTCCACACATGGATCGGATACCAAATGAACGCGAACCTCCAGGTCGGCAGAGCGGAACCGCAACAAAGTCTCAGCACCGGGAGCCGACGGTATCTCGTCAAGCTCGGCAAGTTCTCCGTAGAACCAGCGAATCTCCTCAGCAGCTTCGGGAGGGGCTTCGATGTTGACATGATCGACAGCCTGTATCCTGCTCGGTTTCACCGGTCACTTTTCCCCGTTCCACCTGGTGCTGTATCAACTGTGATTCCGCAGGTTGCATCAATGGACGGTCCGTACAACGGATAGGTGGCCCCCGGATTCAACGGCGGGAGACACGAATTCGATCATCGAAATTGTGTCCCCAAGTCCCACCTGGAACCCGTGATCAGTCAATCTCCCGCAATCGGGCGGTAAAGTGGCGCAGTTGAGGGGACTCTTCGACAATCTCAAGCCCTCGGAGCTCATTGCGCCGGGCAAACACCTCTTCCACAGCCTCAATCACGTAGTCTATGTGGCTTTGGGTATAGACACGCCTCGGAATCGCCAGGCGCACAAGCTCCATGTCCGGTTTGTTTCCGCCGTAACCGAACATCAGGCTGCCTATCTCAACCGTACGTATTCCGGCATGGCGATAGAGAGCACAGGCGAGCGCCTGCCCGGGAAACCGCTCCGGCGGGATATGCGGGCAGAAGGCCTTGGCATCGACATAGATAGCGTGTCCACCGGGCGGTTCCACGATACTCACACCGGCTGCCAGCATCTTCTCACCGAGGTACTCAGTGCTGCGAATACGGTATTGCAGGTAATCTTCCTGGCGAACTTCCTCGAAACCCTGGGCCATCGCCTCGAGATCGCGTCCGGCAAGCCCGCCGTATGTCGGAAAACCCTCGGTGAGAATCAGAAGGTTGCGTGCCTTGGCGGCTTGCTCGCCGTCTCGAAACAGGAGAACACCGCCGATATTGACCAAGCCGTCCTTCTTTGCGCTGATTGTGGCTCCGTCTGCCAGGCTGAAGATCTCGCGCACGATCTGGTGGATGGTATGATCCGCATAGCCGGGTTCACGCATCTTGATGAAGTACGCGTTTTCGGCAAATCGGCAAGCATCAAGAAAGAGCGGTTTGTCGAACTTGTCGCATACCTTCCGGATCTCGCGGATGTTCTCGAGGCTGACTGGCTGACCACCGCCGCTGTTGTTTGTGATCGTGACCATAACCAGCGGGATGCGGTCCGGACCAATCTTCTCGAACAGGTTGTTCAGACGCTCGATGTCCAGATTGCCCTTGAACGGGTGGCGGGACTTGGGCGACCGTCCATCCGCGATTACCAGATCGACAGCCTCAGCGCCGGAGTGTTCGACATTGGCGCGGGTGGTATCGAAGTGGTTGTTGTTGGGCACCACCAGACCGGGTCCGCCCATGACCTCGAAGAGAATTCGCTCGCTTGCTCGCCCTTGGTGGGTCGGCAGGATGTGCTCCAGGCCTGTCATCTCCTTCACGCGATCGTAGAAACGGTAGAAGCTGGCCGCACCGGCGTAGGATTCGTCGCCTCTCATGATCCCCGCCCACTGCTCGCTGCTCATAGCTCCGGTTCCGCTGTCGGTGAGCAGGTCGATGAGCACGTCTTGGGCGTCGATCTTGAAGAGATTGAAACCCGCACCGGCAAGTACCTCCTCGCGGTATTCACGCGTGGTCATCCTGATGGGCTCGACGACTTTGACGCGAAATGGTTCGATGATGGTCTTCATGACGCTACGAGCTCCCCTAAAACCTGGTGCTTCGTTAATGCCGGATTGACGGGTGACAAAATGCCAGACCGCTGGAGCGGAAACGGCCGTACGCGAGACGCCTCGAACGATCAACCTCCGCAGCCCACACAGGTACCAGCGAAGCAAGGAAAAGTCCAGAGAGGCGTCGGGAAGTTGCGGGCGAGCCCCCGGGGCGACGCTACCTACCGCATTTGTCCGCCTGTCCCGTATTGACAACGGACGCGGAATACGATGCACTCCCAACAACTATCTATCCTGACGTGAAATTGGACGAACGACACCTCCAACCACGGCCGGGCGGACGGGACGGAACGTGTATAGTGCTTCCACCTTCGGATGATCCCGACGGCGGGGGCGACGGGTATCGCAGTTATGGCTCTTCCAGTTGTAGCAATAGTGGGCCGACCCAACGTCGGCAAGAGCAGTCTGTTCAACACGATCGCAGGTCGGATGACCAGCATCGTCGAACAGACGGCCGGCGTGACACGCGACCGCGTGACCACTATCTGCGAGATAGACGACGTCTATTTCGAACTGGTCGATACGGGCGGTCATGGAGTTGTCGACTGCGACGACCTCAGTGAGCACGTCGAGCAGCAGATTCTCTTTGCCATCAATCAGGCTGACCTGATCCTCTTTGTCGTGGATGCCCGCGACGGTTTGAACCCTCTCGATCGCGACACAGCCGGTCTGCTCCGCCGCCACACCGAACACGTCAAACTCATCGCCAACAAGGTGGATGAGCCTCACATGACTCAGAACATCGGCGAGTTTGTCAAGCTGGGTTTTGGTGAGCCCACACCGGTCAGCGCCCTCCATGGCCTGGGGAGAAGCGACCTCAAGGAGCACATCGTCAACACCGTTCGGGCCATCGCCGACGAATCACCCTCTGACCCCGTGATGAAGATCGTCCTGGTGGGGAAACGCAACTGTGGAAAGAGCACGTTCGTAAACGCGCTGATCGGCGAACAGCGTGTGATCGTCAGCGAAGTTCCCGGAACGACCCGCGACAGCATCGACGTACGCTTCGAGCGAGACGGACGCACGTTTGTCGCCATCGACACAGCCGGCGTCCGCAAGAAAAACAAGCTGGCTGACGACATCGAGTATTACTCATCTCTTAGGGCCAGAGACTCGATTTCACGGGCGGATGTGGTGCTGTTTCTGGTCGATTCCACGGTGTCCGTCGGGCAAGTCGACAAGAAGCTGGGGCACTTGATCGCGCAAGAGCACAAGCCCTGCATCCTGGTGGTCAACAAATGGGACCTGGCTAAGAGCGCGGCCAGCACCGACGACTACGGTGAATACCTCACCAAAACGATGCCTGGGATGATCCACGCGCCTATTGCCTTCACCTCAGCCGTGAACGGGCGCAATGTCGACTCGGTGATCGATCTCTCTTCCGAGTTGTTCAAGCAGTCGCACTTGCGCGTGGGAACGGGGAGACTCAACACCGCACTCAAGCAGGCAATGCTGACGAACGTTCCTCCGTCAAAGCGCGGGCGCCCCCGCCCAAAGATCTTCTACGCCACCCAGATAGCCACCGGGCCGCCCACAATCGTCGTTTTCGTCAATTCCCCTAATCTCATAACACCTGCTTTCGAACGGTTTGTGATGAATCGTCTGCGGGAGAATTTGCCCTTCGACGAGATCCCGGTACGATTGATATTCAGAGCCCGGCGGTCTTCCTCGGGGGATCAACCGCCTGAGCCGACCTCGAGAACGCCTCGACGGCGAAAAGGAGCCTAGCGTGAGCATCGAACTTAACTGTCCGATCTGCGGTAAAAAGATACGAGCCCCGCAAGAGGCCGCCGGCAAGCGCGGCAAGTGCCCGAACTGCAAGAAGGAACTGTATATTCCAATGCCAGCGGGCGAAGTCGACGACATTGCACTCGCGCCTATCAACGAAGAAGAAGAACGCCGCGCCGAACAGCTCCGTCGCGAGTCGTCTGAATACACAGCCTCCTTGAACAGGGATAAGGCACCCGCCTACGACACGGGTGCGATCGGAGGCACACCGCGGGCCGAGAGTTCCGCCCCCGATTCCGTGGATATCCCAACCGATGTCAAGAAGTTCGTGCTGTTCATGCACGAGTCCAAGCTCGACAAAGCAGAGATGATTGCCGGCCGCCTGAAGAGCTCCGGCAAACGGGCACGTGATTACATTCAGGGGCTGCTTGTGGACCAGATACCTCCGAAGATCGGCAAGGTGCCGGAACCTCTCGTCAGAGGGTTCCTCAAGACCCTCTCCGATCAGCTCGGCAAGTGAAGCTGGCGCTTCGACACGCATGAATCGATGGCCTGCCAACGTGTGACCATGCCACCGGCAGCTTGCCTACCAGTGCGGGGTCGGTCGTTACACCGGCGGACGAGCCGCCAGTGGCACCCGCATTGACCCGCGGGTCCGCATCAAGTTAAGGGGTAGGTGTCGCCCCGGTGTAGCTGCCGTTTGACGGGGGCATGGAATCACTGAACCGAGCCTCAAGCGCCAGCGCGGCAGTGTTGGGTCGGCGCGGTAAAGGTCCCGTCGCTTGCGCTTCGGGCTCGGTTCACCAGTTTACCCACAAACCTGACGCAGACTCTTTGCCCGCCCATCCATGATTTGACATGCGCCGGATCACTACGGATCATCCAGCGTGACGAGGAATTATGGAGGTCAAGCTAGCGACATCGCGGGGGTTCTGTTTTGGCGTGAAGAAGGCCATCGCGCTCGCGGAGCAGGCCATCAAGACACATGGCCCGGGCAAGGTGGTCGCGCTGGGACCGGTGATTCACAACCCGCAGATCGTGAAGCAGCTCGAACAAGCGGGCCTCAACCAATCCGCCGACATAGAGACAATCGAGCAATCCAAGGCCGTGCTCATTCGTTCCCACGGTGCCACCCCCGAAACGCTCAGTCAGGCCCGTGATCGAAACCTCCAAATCATCGACGCCACCTGCGTCCTGGTGAAACAGGCCCAGGACGTCGTCAGGAAGCTCCACGAGGACGGCTACCACGTGGTGATGATCGGCAACCCCAACCACCCGGAAGTTAAAGGTGTTATCGCCTATGCCCCGGACGTCACGGTCATCGATGGTGACTGTGACCTCGACAAAGTGATGTCCCACAAACACCGGTTGGGGATTGTCGCCCAAACCACTCACTCGCCCGAGCACGTCGCCGAGATGATCGCACAGATTCTCAAACGCCCCTACGGCGAAGTGAAGATCGTCAACACGCTATGCCTCGAAGTGTCGCGGCGCCAGCGTGCCGCCGTCGAGCTGTGCAAGGAGGTGGATGTCATGTTCGTGCTCGGTGGCCTGCGTTCCGCCAACACGCGTGAACTTGCCCGCCTCTGCCAAGAACAGGACCGGGAAACGCATCACCTAGAAACCGCCGAGCGGTTTGAACCGCACATGGTCAAAGGCAAAAAGACGGCCGGCATCACCGCCGGTGCCTCCACGCCCGAATGGGTCATCCAAGAGCTCGCCAAACGCCTTGAAACGCTTTAGCGCATTCTCGGTTTTTGTATAGCGGTCGCTTTCCTACACCGTTCAGCAGAAGAACATCATTCGACCGCCACACAAAACTATAGCAGTTTCAACCATCTTGTAGCGTCCGGACTGGAAGTTTCTCAAGAAGAAATCGACTTCCCGACGCTACGACAAAATAGAACTTGTTCTAGAGCTCGCTCTAGACTCGGACCCTATCCGCCCTTCGCGCATCGTCCTACTGCCCTTCCAGCCTCTGTTCCCCAGGCTGCTTTTCCGAAACGCCTATGCGCGGCACAACCGCAGCCAACATCGCCTCGGCAGCAGCGATCTCGTCGACGGTGACGTTGTCAGCGCCAACCTCCACGAAACCTGCTTGCTTGCTGACGACCCTGGCTCTTGTCGCGATGAAAATATCCGGCACTCGCCTTCGCGCCGCAACGCAGGCACGCAAAGACGCTTCTTCATCCGGGATGGTCAAGACGAGCGCGTCAGCGTCAGTAATCCCGGCTGACTCGAGCACGCGCACGTTGCCCACGTCACCGAAGATGATCGGCATACCATGGTGAGATTGTTCCTTCACCGTAGCCGGATTGAGCTCAACAATCGTGAAGGGAATGCCCATCTCGTCGAGCTTGTCGGCAATACAGCGTCCCATCGGACCGTAACCTGCGATGACTACATGGCTCGACTGTCTCAACCGGTGCCGGTCCTGTTTACGCCCACCAAAAACGAGCGATGGCGCGATCCATGGAGCAGGCCCGATCCCGGACACGCGCTTCCCGAATTGGTGTCCAAGGCTCACCATTCCCGGCGTTAGAATGAGCGAAATCACCACGACGGCAATGGCGATTGCGAGTACATCGTCGGCGATGATCCTTTGGTCGTGGGCAGCCCCAAGAAGAACGAGGCTAAACTCACCGGCTTGAGCAAGTGACAAGCCAACCGCGATGGCGACACCTGCGGTGGCACCCGACGCCCAACAAACTCCTGAAATCAACGTAGCCTTGAGCGCCGCCAGGACCACGACTCCCACGACGATAACTAGCCACCAGTCAATGACCGTCCCCAGGTCAAGTCTCATACCAAGAGTTGCGAAGAATATGGCGATGAACAGATCACGCAATGGGCCGATCTGGCCGCTCAGTTGATGCCGGAAGGGCGTCGCCGCGAGAAGGAACCCAGCCAGAAATGCTCCCATCTCGAGGCTGAACCCGATCGCCTGCGTGACAACTGCCGCCCCCAATGCCGCAGCGACGCCGATGGTCAGCATTACTTCAAGCGAACGTCCCCTTAGCGACTCACGCAGCAGTCGTGGAAGCACAAGCCTCCCGACGACGACGAGCGCCGCCACGCCGCCGACCCGTGCGCCGGCGTCCGCGAAAAACCACAACCAACCGTGAACTGAGCGCTCGCCGACTCTGTCTGAAGGCACATCTCCAGACGCTCCGATCCAGGTAGCCAATGCGGGGAGCGACGCCAGCATGCCCAGAACAAGCAAGTCCTGGATCACCAGGATCGACAGGGTTAATCTGCCGTTTATCTGGTGAAGCTCACGCCTGTCAGTCAGAATCCGCAACACCACAGCCGTCGATGAAAGAGACAAACCCATTGAGATAGCAAGGGCTGTCGGTGGAGACAAGCCAAACCGCATCGCAACCGGCCACCCGATGAGCACCGAGAGGCCACACGAACCCAGACCCGCGGCGATCAGCCGCAACAGACCGGGTTTGAGTATGGCGAGGTGCAATTCGAGGCCGATGCCGAACAGAAGCAGGATGATCGCGAGATGTGAGATAACGCCAAGCCCTTCCGGTGCTGGGACCAATCCCAAGGCGTGAGGACCTATCACGGCTCCGGTGATCAGGTAGGCGGGGATCACGGCAAGCCGGATACGCTGCATGACGATTGCGACGACGGCTGCACTCGCCAGGATCACGAGCAGGTCCGCGATTACAGCGCTTTCGGTGACTGCGGCGGCCAGAGTGCAATAGGACATGATCGCGCCAAACCTCCACATCCAAGGTTAGTACCATAGCGCTGTGCGGGGCAGGGACTAGGACTTATACCTGGGTATTTTAAGCCGCTTGGTCTCCGACCTACAGAGGCGCCCTTCCATATCCTCGAACGTAGTGATGATCTCGATCTCGCTACCAGCGAGGTCCTTACTGGACCAAAACAGGTGCGGAAGGTAACCGGCGCCCATCATTCCGGGCTGGGCGATGGTGTGGAACTTCTCGGTGGGATAATGCCAATCGCTGACCAGGGTCCGCTTGATCTTGTTGTCCTCGTCCCGGGTTATGCCGTACATCTCGATATGGAAGGTGCCTTCTCGCAGGGTGCTCTTTCCTGTGGCGTTTTTCAGAAAGATGCGGTAGCTGATGCCCTCCGGATCGCGATCCCCCATCCGGTCGAGGTTGAGCCAGGGCTTGGTGTCGTAGATGCAAACCACTCGCCTGATGATGTCTTCATCAGCCGTCCTACTGCGACGCTGCGGTGTTTGACATCCCGACGATACCATAAGCGGAAACAGTAACGCGACGGAAACGATGACTGCGGTTGTGCGGTTTCTCATGCTCTGATGCTCCGTCACATCTGAAAGGTGCGTCAGGGACGCACCCTACCCGTTAAATCGCAGACGCAGACACTAGCGCATCGCCACACGCATTCTTGCGGGCCATCCGAACCGCGCCCGTCAGGAAGCGGCCATCTGCCGGGAGGTTGTCCGGTTTATCTCCGCTTCCTGACGGTCGCTGTTCGGTTCCGTAAACGTCTTCAGCGACCCGAAATTCCTGGGTTGTCGAAACACTAACTCTGTTCTGCCACACTTCCGTTCGCCACCTCTGGACCGTAGATTGCGCCAGTGCCGGTGGTCACCGACCTAGGGCGGGAGATGATCGGGCCGTAGACCTTCGGCTTGGGGCCATAGCGATCCGGCTCGCTAGTGCGCGGAGGTTGCCTGCCGTCTTCGCCGTCGGGCTTGTCCGGAGTCGACCCCACCGGTCCCATCGAGGTCTCATCCGGGCGGATGCGCAGGCTCTCCATCAGCGGGCTGCGGCGGATAGTCTCCGAAAGGTCGTACTGGGTCAGTTGCTTTTGGGCCATCTCCTCGACCTTCCTGTCGGTGTCGAGGATGTCCACGGTGAGAACCACAAGAAGCTCCGCGCGGGACTTGGAGACCGACGTGGAGCGGAACAGTACACCAAGCCCCGGAATGTCGCCCAGCAGCGGGACTTTGGACTCACCTTCCGATTCCCGCGTTGTGATTAGCCCGCCAACGACCACCGTCTCGCCGTCGCGGACAGTGATATTGGTCTCGACCTTTCGCTCAGAGATAACCGGCTGCGTAAGACCTTCGGTAAGCTGAATCTGGTCGCCACTAAAGTTCGATATTTCCTGCGATATCTCCAGGGTAACATAGCCATCCGGGCTGATATGCGGCGTCGTAGTGAGGATGATGCCCACATCTTCGCGACCAACCTGGGATTGTATCCCGCCGGAATCGGTGATGGTGGTGCTCGTGACGAAGGGAATCGAGTCGGAGATGTTGATCTCGCCTTCCCCGCCGTTGCGAACCATCAGCAGCGGTCTTTGGAGAACCTCGACGCGGCTATCGCGCTGCAGGGCATGCATCAGAAACCCGAAGTCCTCGCCGGTAACGGTGAAATTGAAGCCCTGACCGCTGGCGATGGCTCCGATGTCGGTGCCAGCCACCACGTCGAAGTCGCTGCCTTGAATAATGCCGTTGGGTCCGAGAACGGCGTTCTCGGAGAAGTTGAGGTCCTGTCCGGCGATCTCGATGCCCAGTTCAAAGTCGTCAGAGAGAATCACCTCGGCAATAAGCACCTGGATCGCCACCTGGGGTTCGGGTCGATCAAGCTGGTCGATCATCTCCATGGTGCGGGCGTAGTGGCGGCGGCTGGCGCCGACGATCAGGCTGCTGCTGCCGCCTTCGTCGCTATCGAGGCTCTCGACGGATATCTGGCGCTCTGCCAGGCGCACCTGCGAAGTCTCGTCGTCAACGGATCCGTAGATATCTTCTTCCTGTTGGTTGAATGACTGGATGGCGCTGGCGATGTCGGCGGCGTCTCTGAATTTCACCGGAACGACTGTCGTGATGCGTTCCTCAACGTCCTGCGAGTCGAGCCAGTGGACCAGCTCCTCAACCATGCGAAGGTCGATCTCCGAACCGGCCGCGATCAGCGTGTTGGTCCTATCCTCTGCCACAAATCGCAGTTCCTGGCCGACGCCCCTCCAGTCCATATCTCCGAAATCACCGGAAATCGCCAGTTGCCTGAGCACGTCATCGCCGCCACCAGCGCCATCGGCTTCAAACAGCTCGGCAAGGCGTTCCTGCATGGCTTTGGCGTCACTGTTTATCAGCGGGAACAGTCTGATCTCTGACTGGACCGGACGCATGCGATCGAAGTCGTAGATCAGAGCTTCGAGCATTTCCAGGCTCTCCGCCGGTGCCCAGACCATAAGCGAATTCGTCCGGGAGTCCGGCACGACCTTGATGTCCTGGCGCAGCATCCTGCGCATGATGACAGTCCCGTCGTCGCGCTTCTCCTGCCACGACACGAAGACTGCCTGCTCATTCTCGTCGCCAGGGCTGTCGCCGATCAACGCCTCTTCGAGCACGCCGGCGAAGTCCTCAGCCAAGGCCTGCTTAAGCTGGATCACCTTTACCACACGCTCCTTGGCGGGACTCGAGGTGTCCAACTGCTTTATGACTTCAGCCACATTCTCCAGTTCGGTTGCGGAACCCCAAACGATTATCGAGTTGGTTCGCTCATCGGCCTCCATGGCGATTGCGTCGGTGCGGTCGGGGCCCTCGCCCTGGGTCTGTGACTGAAATAGTCCGTCAAGCTGCTCGGTGACCTTGGTGGCGCTGGCTTTGTGAACCGGGAAGATTGCAAACTGGCGGGCCAGGCTCGACGGTTTGTCCAATAGCGCCAGAAGCTCGATGATCATCTCGTGATCGTCAGCCGACGCGCTGCAGATTATCGTGTTGCTGAGTTCCTCAGCCATGATGACTATCGGGGTCTTTTCGGTGTCCTGACCCTCCGAGCGGTCGTCGAAGAGCTCCTGCATCTTGGGCGCGAGACGGGCGGCGGCTCCGTGCTTGACGTCGTAGACCACGAAGCTGGCCGTCTTATTAGCACCGGTTTCGACGTCCAGGCGGGCGACCAGGTCTTCGAGACGCTCCATAGCGTCCCGGGTGGCGGCTACTATCAGCGAATTGCTCCGATCGTCCGGGATGATCGTGGGAGCTTCAAGCGCTTCGGAAAGACCGGCTAAACCGCTGAACAGCTCGTCGAGCTTCCAGGCTAATGCCTTGGCGTCGGCGTGCTGAAGCGAGAACAAGCGAGTGTCTTCAATCAGAGGCTGAGACTCCAACGTCTCTATGATGCCCTTTATCTCCTGGTAGTCTTCCGGGCTTGACGCGATCAGCAGCGAGTTGCTGCGCTCGTCGGCAACCAGCACCGGCGAATCGTCGGTGAGCTCAAACTCGCCGCGCAGGCTTGATTTCCGCTCCCACAGCTCGTCGATCTTCTCCTTCATGTCCTTGGCGGAAAGGCACGTGCAGGGCACGATCCGAATGCTGGAGAAGATCGTCGCGGGCTCGATGTCAAGCTGCTTGATGATCTTGGCGATCTCGGCGAAGTTCTCCTCGGAGGCTGACACAATCAGCGAGTTGGTACGCATGTCCACGCTGAGAAACACCTTCTCGCGCTCGATGGCAGAGCCGTCGGCGTCGGTGGCTTCCAGGGCTTCTATTCGCTTCTCGATCAGATCTTCGACGATCTGTCCGATCCGCGATGCGTCGGCAAACTCGAGCGGCATGAGCCTCAGCGGGAATTTCAGCGCCACGGCCGGTTTGTCCAGTTCGTCGACGATCGTCTTGACCAGCAACATCTGTTCGGATCGACCGGAAACGACCAGCGTGTTGCTGCGCTGGTCGGCTGCGATGCCTACGTTGTAGACCAGCGCTTCGCCCAGCGGACCTTCCGGAACGGCTCCGAAGTCGTCCCCGTCAGCTTCCTTGGGCAGGTCCTTACCGTCGGAGAACATATCATCAAGGAGGTCCTTGATAGACCCGGCGTCGGCAAACTGCAGCGGGAACAGCCTGACGATAATTTCCTCAGCCACCGGTACGCCGTCCATCAGGCGGATCAACTCGCCCATGGGCCCGACGTTTTCGTCCACCGTCGCGACGATCAGGCTGTTGGTCTCGTCGTGAGGGATGATCTTCATCGGTTTTTCAAGGTCGATCGGCGGCAGCTCGGTGGTCTCGCCCTTGATGTCGACCTTGTTGATGATCAGGCGGCGAATAACCTCCTCGGAATCAGTACGGCGCTCTTCGGTGGCCAACAGCTCGTTGATGGTGTTGGCAAGCCCATCGGCTTTGGAATGGACCACCGGGAAAAGCGTCAGCTTGACCTCGCCCCAGCCCTTGACCGGCTCGACGTCGATCTCGCCGATCAGCTTCTGGAGCTTCTCACGCTCGGTTTCCGGAGCGATTACCAGAAGGGAGTTGTTGGCATCGTTGGGGATGATCTGGATTTCGCCCTCGGCTCCGCGGGCCCCCTGACGTTCCTGAATCTTGGTTATGATCTCGCCAAGCTGCTCCGCCACCTCGCTCGCTCGGCGGTACTTGATGGGAAACGACATCTGCTCGAAATCGCCGATGGCCGGCGGAACGGCGTCCACACTCTCGATCACGTTGATGACAAACTCGATATCTCGCGGAAGAGCTGCCACCAGCAGAATGTTCGAGGAGAGCGCCGTCACCGAAACCTCATCCTCAGGTCGCATATTCGGGTATTCCAAAGCCTTGCGGATAGCCTCCTCAGCCGACCGGGCGATCTCGTTGGCGTCGCGCTGGCTGACCTGGACGACGCGCAGCTCCTTTTGCTTGACGCTCTGATCCACCATGGTGATTAGAAGCTCGAGCATAGCCACATCCTCATCGCTGCCCTGGATGAGAACCGTATCACCGACAACCTCGACCTCGAGTTCGGCTCCGGACAGGTTGAACAACGACGGATCAACGCCTGTAAGGAGATTCTGTAAACCGGGTCGACCCGCTGAATGGCTGGGAGAATCGTCCGCCGGCCCTTCTTCAGCCGTTCCGGAATCACCAGCCGTTGGCGGAGCGGTCTTGCGAGCCTTCTTCTCAGCACTGGCAGGGGGGCGCCGGTCGCTTGGCGGCGCGGAGGAGGCGCTAGTTTTCGCCTCCGGTAACCGACGAGGGGCCTTTTGCACGTTCTTTTCCGGGGCATTGCCGCGCGCTTCCGCAGAGGCAGCCAGTCGGACAGCCTCCGCTTCTTCCTCCATCAGCATCGCAAGCTGCGTAAGCACGCTGGAAGTCGGAGCTTTCCACTCGACACCCGCGCCGGATGGGTCGTTTACTTCGTTGGCGATACCACTATTGCTGGCCACCAACAACCACACCAGACAGCAACCGCAAGCAAGTGCCCATCGGTTACTGCAAATCCGTATCCTGCGACTCTTCTCGTTCATCGCAATACCCTTCAGTTGTAACGCGCCGGAACGCATCCTGCGTCCAGCCACAACCTCCAAAACGCGTGCGACACCGGCGGACAAGCCGCCAGCGGCACCCTCGCAATCCATCAATCGACGGCTTGCGGAGCGCCGGTTACCCAATCGTACGGACCTGCGTGCAGGTTATCCGCCATCGGCCCAACTCGCACGGAAAAAATGTCCCTTTCGTGGCGCCGGTTCATGACTGCATACCGGCACCGCGTTTCAATCGAACATCCACACACCACATTCTAACGACGCCGGCGACCGCTCGATCCCCGACTCGACTTCCTACTGCCGCTGCTACTGCTTCCGTCCTCTTTCATCTGATCGATAAGTTGCTGAACCTCTTGGGCTGTCAGATTCGTTGGCCTCAAAATACGCAACGCCTTCCCACCCGGAGGACCGAGCTTCTCAAGCTGACGAACGGTCTCTTCGACCTGCTTGGCCAGAGTCGGCGAGCCGGACACCAGCAGCGAATGAGTTCTCGTGTCGGCTGTTATCGAAATCGACTCCGTCTGACGACCGCTACGTCGACCGCGGGATGAACCGCCGCCGGACCGGGCTCGGGCAGCCTCGTTGAACTGGTCCTCCAGCTTCAAAGCGAGGTCCGTCACGTTGATTCCCGGAGCTACCTGAACGATGCGAAGAAGCTCGGGCTGCTCAGCATCGGGGCTGTCGAGCGTCGCGACCATGCTCTTTATGGCCGCCAGGTCAGCCGAACCCGCCCGGACGATCAATGCGTTGAGCGCCTCGTTGGCAACAATGACCGGCGGTTGCTGCGTCGAACCACGCCGCCCACCTCGACGGCTTGTCTCGCTGAACATCTGCTCCAGCGTCGGGAGGATCAGACCGGCTTCGGCGTATTCGAGCGTGATGAGTGTCGGCGTCTTGCCCTCGCTGGTGTCGTCGATCTGTTTGATGATGCCCTCAATCCGCTCGACTTCCTCTTCCTGGCCGCTGACCACCAGAGAGTTCGCCTGGGCGAGGACACTGAGACGCACGTCACCGGAAAGATCACCACCACCGCCGCGCCGCCCACGCGAGCCACCCGGCTTGCGCAGATATTCCTGCATGACCTCGAGCATCTCGGTTGCGTCGCTCTTTAGAAGCGGGACTATCCTGATCGCCTCGCCGATGTCGAAGGCTTCTTTGTCAAGCTCAGTCACCGTCTGCATGATCCGCCCCATGTCAGTTTCATTGGCCTTCACCAGGATCGACTTGGAGCCTTGGATTTCGGAAATCGAGATGGGCTGTTCGCCGCCGCGCGAACGCTGGGCTGAGCGGATGAAGATGTCGTTAAGCGCCCTGGCCACCGAAGATGGCTCGGCATTTTCAATATTGACCACTTTTACTTGTCGCAGGTTGGTGTTCGATGCATCCATCTGGGCAACCAGTTCATCGACTCGCTCCATGTTCTCGGGCGATGCGGAGACGATCACCGAGTTGGAACCGTACTCGGGAACAGCCGTCACCTGGTCGCGCGGGTTACGGCTCGATCGCCTGAATAGCTGGTTGATCGCGTCCTGGACATACGCCGGATGGGCGTAGATCAGCTTGATGCTCTTCATCTGCCGCTGCTTGGCCAGCTCGGGCTTGACGTCGAGCAATACGATAAGCTCTTCTAGCTCAGCCATCTCCTCGGCGTTGGCCAAGATGAGCAGCGAGTTTGTTGGCACATCGGCTGTGATCTGCACCGGCTGCTCGCCGCGCCCTGTACGCCGCCTGCCCCGATAAACCTGCTGGAGAGACCGGGCAAGGTCCTCGGCACTGGCGTGTTCGAGCTTGCGGGTGTACATCTCCTTGACCGTGGTCGACTCGACATCCACCTGCTCGATCATCCTGGCGATGATCTCGTGGTTTGCGGACGAAGCCGTGACGACCACCGAGCGCGTTCCCCAGTCGATAGCAGATGTGACCTTCTCGGATGGGCTACCCTGCGTACGACGATCCCAACGAAACTGGTTGAGAATCACGGCGTTGATGCTACCCGGATCGGAGTACTTGACCGGATAGACCTCGGTGGTCCGCTTCGCTGCCTCCTCGGGTTTCACATCGAGCAACGCCAGCAGCTCCATTACCCCATCGTGCTCCTTCTCATTTAAGCTCGCCACGATCGCGTTGGTTTTCAGATCGGCGATAAACGACGGGCCGGGGTCGCTCCGCTTGCCTCTCCTCGTGTTGCGGAATACCTGAGTAAGCTGCCGGGCCACCTCTTCCGAACCGGCGTGTGTCAGTCTCAGCACATACTGATCCCGAGCACCGGTCGCGTGCTTCTCGTCGTCAAGCCCAGCGATCAGCTCGTCGATCTTCTCATGGTTCTCCTGCGATGCGGTGACGATGACCGACTGCGTCCCCCAATCGATGACGGCTGTCACCTGGTCTTGAGGCCTGGCTCTGCTGCGGCGATCGTAACGATACGTCGCGTTGATCGCATTCACGATACCGTTGGGGTCGGCAAACTTGATCTTGTGGATCTTCATCGACCGCTCGGTGTCGATCTGGGCCTCGACGTCGAGCGACTCCAACATCACCATCGCTTCTGTAAGCTCCTCTTCATTGACGCTCATCAGAATCGAGTTGGTCTTCGAGTCCGGCTGGAAGTACGGGCCGACGTCTCCGCGTTTACTGCGTTTCGACCGTTGAAAGAACGCATTGAGTTGTTCTTGTACTTCAACCGAGTCGGCGTTCTGGAGAACGACCGTGTGGAACGTCCGCTGCGAACGCGCAAGGCTCTCGTCATCGACGGAGTCTATCATGTCCTTGACGGTGATGTGGTTGGCTTCGCTTGCTGTTACGACCACTGATTGCGTGCCCCATTCAGCCACAGCACTTACCATGTCTCGGGCTGCGACCGTGCGGCGTCGTCCGCCGCTGGTCGAGCGCGAACGGGACCAGTCGGTGATGATACGCACGACCGAATTGAGATCGGCGTACTTTATCGGATAGCTCCGCATCACCATGGATGCGGCGGCAGCCACCTCTTCCTTGTCCAGGTCGGCGATGCGGGCTGTGACGATCACCATGTTCTCTTCGCTCGCCTGAACGACAACCTGCTTGGTGTTCACATCCGGTGTGGCGATCACCGTGTATTCCAGCGGCGAAACGCTGCCCTGGCCTCTCAGCCGCTTCATGGCGTCGGCCTTTGCCTGGAAGATTGCGTTGATCGAGTCAGCCACAGCCTCGGGTTGGGCAAACTGAAGCGTGAACGTCTCGGTCTTGATGGCCGGCGGTTCGTGCTCTTCGAGAGGATCGATCACGTCCCTTTTGATCTCGTCAATCTGCTCCTGCGTACCGCGGACGATCAACATGTTAAGCGAGCGGTTGGCTTCAGCCTGCGGCGGCGTTTGACCGGGCGGAAGCGTTCTCTGGCTCCACAAGCGTGTGATGTTCTGGGCCACTTCGGCGGCGTTGGCTCTTGTCAGGGCCACCATCAGAAAACCCGGTTTGGGCGCGGCGTTGAGCGGCGTGTCGATCTTGGCCAGGTTCTCTTTCAGAAATTCGAACACCGCCGGACCGCCAAGAACGATAAGGGCGTTGGCTTTGTCGTCTACTTCCACGCTGAACGGCTCGATCTTTCCCCCAGTACGTCCCACGCGCCGCATGTAATCCGTAAGCAGCTTGTTCATGGTCTCGAGAACCGCGCGAGCGTTGGCGTGCTCAAGCACGTAGATCTGGAAGTCGAAGTCCATCTTCTTGGGCTTGTCCAGCGTCATCGCCAAAGACTCGATCTCGGCGAAAGTCTCATCGTCCGGGGCGATGACGAACAACCGATGCGAAGGGTCGTGGCCGGTGATCTGAAAGCGGCCGGACTGCCCTCCGCGCCGACCGCGCCGGCTCTGCTTGCCATAGGCCAGCTCGATCGCCTCAGCCACCTGCGTCGGCGTGGCGAACTCGAGCTCGATGATCCTAGGCTTGGTGGCTTCGCCCTGCCGTTGTTCGATCTTCTGGATTGTGGCGAGAATCTCCTCACGCATGCTCGTCGGGGCGGAGAAAAACAGCAGGCTATCACCTTCCGCACCGATGAACTTCGGCGCGATACCGCTGGCACCACCGCCGCGTCGACCGCGCGCTTCGCCGCCGAACATGGTCATAAGCTGATCCGCCACCTGCTTGGCGTCGGCGCTAACCAGCGTGACAGCCTCAAACTCGCCACCCTCTCGCGCTATGTCCAGACCGACGATCAGCTCGCCGATCTGGTCAACCTGCTCCTGGGTCGCCTGCACGGTGAGCGTGTTCAACCGGGGATACGGCAGCAGCGTCGGCGCGTTGAGCGAAGGCGAAGCCATCCCGCCCTTTCTCGATCGCCCCCGGCGTCCTTGGGCTCCCTGCTCGGCGAAGTAGTCGCCCAGATACTCCGCAGCCTCCGTTGCGTCGGCGTACTTGAGCTTGTAATGTTCGGTGACACGCTCCGGCACGTCATGGCTTTCAAGCTGCTGCACCATGTCCTCCACGAGCTTGATGGCAGCCTTGGGGGCCATCACCAGGATCGTGTTGGCGGTCGGGTTGCTCGACAGCGTAATGTCGTCCTTGAACACACCCAGCTCACCGGCGATGGTGTCCTGCATGATCGCGTGAGGCAACGGCTTGCCCGTGGTCGCCGACGTCCTGGACCTCGTGCTGGTCCGGCTCCGGCCACTGGTGGGCGCCGCACGCTGCCTGCTGTCGAGCCCCAACATCTCCTTGAGCATCTCCTCCACCTCGGCTGCGTTGAGTTTCTCGAGCTGGATGATCCTTAGCTCATAGTTGAACGGTTGGGGCTGATCGATCGTGGCGAGCAACTCATAGATGATCGGGAAGTCCGCGGTGGCTGCCCGGACAATCAGCGTGCGATCAGCAGGATTAGGCAGGACCTGAATACCGCTGGCGATCTGAGCCGTTGGCATCTGAATCTGAGGCTGCTGTTGTCCTGCAGGCTGCTTGGTGTCCCTTCCACCCTGCTGGTCTCGCTGCTGCTGGTCTCGTTGCCTCCGCTGTGCCTGCTGCTGCTGGCGTCTTTGCTGCCTGGCAAGCTGCTCTGCTCGGCGCTGCGCCGCCTGCTGTTCACGTTTCGAGGCGTTGAACATCTCGTCCAGGATTCCGGCAGCCGTATTCACGTCGATATGCTTGACACGAATGACGCGGATGTCCGGCCTTTGGGGCAGTTTGCCGAGTTCCTCGACGACCTCGGCGATGGAGCTTTCGAGATCGCTGACCAGCTCCTTGGGGCCCTCAACTATCAAGGCGCCGGTGGTCTCATCAACGATGATCTTGATGGTCTCGTCGGCCAGACCTCGGTGCCCGCTGGCGAAGTACGATGTGGGCGAGTCCGGATCAGGCGATTGTACAGACGCATCAGCAGTTTCCTCAGCATCAGCCTGTTCCCGCTCGATAAGCTCTCGGGCTGCGATCGTGTCGAGCCCCGGCTTGTCCTGCCTGCCATCGGGCTCATTGGGGTTGTCGGGCTCGCCGTCAGCACCGTCCGTACCCGTCGCCGGTTGCTCATCCTCCTCGGTTTCGTCGGGATCATCTTGCCTCGCAACACCGACTAGCATGGTGCCGATCGCACGGCTCGCCGTCAGCGGTAGCACGCAAGGACTCACGCGAGCCCGGGGTTTCACTTCCTCGATACCGTAATCGTCCGTGTCCGGCGTCTTGACCTCCATGATTTCGAAGTTCAGGTCCGGGTTCTTTTCCTTGAGCAGCAAAACCAGATCGCCGGCCGATATGGAAGACGGAAGCGGCAGCGCCTTTCTGACCGGTGGGCCCTCTTCGCGCTTATCCACATACTTGGCGATCAGGTCTTCGATCTCCGGGAATCGGCTCTTATCCGGGTACTTGATGATCAGCGTGTTATCCCAGGTAAGGTAATCCACGGTTGGAAGCTTGTTTTTCGGCTCCCATACAACATCGAGAAGCGTGTCGAGGTTGAACGAAGCGTCGAAGGCGTCAGCGTACTTGAGCGGGTACACCAACGTCGGCAACGACGGCGAGACGATGGGCTCGCCTTGTTCGTCGAACGTGAACTGCTCAACAATGTCGTCGACACGCGTGAGTTTGGCGGTCGACGCCACAACCAACAGCGTTCCGGCGATCTCGTCGGTCTGCATGTAGATTTCCTGCCCGACGAACGTCTTGGTCGTGGTCCACATGTCTTCTTCGAGCGCGGCGCCGCGACTGGGCCTGCTGGGTCGACGAGGGCTCTTCTTCGTCGAGGGCGTATCGACGACGTTCAGGATCAACTCCGCCAGTTGGTTCAGATCCGCACCGAGAACGTCGTATATCTTGATGCGCCGGCCGGCTGTGTTGCCGTCGAGCTCGGCGATGTACACTTCAGCCCGAGTGATGTCAGAGGCGGTCCCATTGAGAACGACCGCACCGCCGCCCGGAGCTTCTACAATCGTGAAGCTCTTATCGCCTGCCGCCTGACCGCCTACTCTCCCCTTGCCGACCTTCTTACCACTCTTGCGGGACTGGACGGACACGTTCATCAGGCGAGAAACGGTGGTGACCATTTCGGTGGCGTCGGCGCTTGCCAGCGTTACGGTTTTGAAGACCATCTCGCCGTCTTTGTCGGGCACGTCAAAATCGCTCACGAGCTTGCGGGCTTCATCGATGACAATCTGGGGAGCAGCGATGACGATCCGCTGATTGCGGTGGTCAGCCTCGATATGCAAGCCGAGCGAGCTGCTGCGCTTCCCGCCGCTGCGCTGTTTCTTACCCTGTGCTTTGGATCCTGGGGCACTCTCAACTGCGGATTCATCGAGCTCGCCTTCGGCGATAAGCCGCTGGATCTTGAACGTCAATAGCGGCTGGATCATCTCCACGATATCCGCAGGCGTAGCGTACTCTACGTCGATGAACGCCCATTCGATCGTCGTTCCCTCGTCTTCCTCACGCAAAACGTCCAGAAGTTCCTCGATCTTCGGGAACATGGATTCCTCGGCGATTACCACCAGCTTGTGCGACGCCGGTTGGGGAATGAACCGAGTCACGGCCTGACCGCCAACGGGCGACTTGGAACCTCTTTTCGTTTTTCCTTCACCGGTCCTACCGCCGAGCACTGAAGAGAGTGTTGTGGCAATCCTGTCGATGTTGGCGCCCGGCGGAAACTCATAGGTCCGTAGCTCGGTGGTATCCTGCTCGACATCGAATTGCTGGATGAGTTCAGCCACTTCCTCCATCTTCTCAGCCGTCGCCTTTACGACCAGGCTATTGCCGACCTGCATGATGGTCAGACCTTCGGAGACGGTCGTGACCGGAGCAGCCATTCTCTTCGAACCCTTACTCGTCGACTTCCGCGTTACCTTGGGCGCCTTACCACCCGCAACGAAGGTCTCGATCACTCGGACGAGTTGCGCCGGCTCGGCGTGCTGAATCTCGAAGGTGCGCTGGATCAGGTCCGTAGGAACGTCTATCTGGGCCAACACCCGATTGATCTGATCGAGCTGTCCCTCGCTTCCACCGCTTATGAGTATCCCATCGTCGGCAGCCACGAGACGAACGATGGACACATCCACCAACGCCTGGATCCGAGCGATGGCCTCGTTGGGTTCGATATTCTGGACGGGAATACGAACCAACCTATCCCTGGAATCTTCAGCTTCGAGCTGTTCGATAATCGGTAGATACTGGTTGTTCCACTCATCATCCGTACAGAGGATATAAAGTCGCCCGGTGGCGTCGTCGGCTGTGAACTTCGACGCCGTGACCATCGGAGACGATCGCTTCTTGCCCTTCTTCTTGCTCGTCTTGACCGGTACCATGGCGTCGCCGCGCTCGCTGTCCGACTCGCGCAACATGTTCGCGACAAAGGACGGCCTCTGGTTAATGAGCATGTAGATATGCCATTTTGTCGGTTCGGAAGGCACATCGATGGCCGCCAGTAGTTCCTCGATCCGCTCCATGTCGCGCTTGCTGCCGCTCACCCAGATCGAATTCCCGGAGGAGTCAGGCACGATGCTCGCCGTCGTAGAGCCGCCGGACTGAGCCGAAAGAAGCTGATTAAGCTGGGGGATGGCCTCCTGAACCTCGGCATGTTGAAGCTCCATCAAGACCGGTCCGATTCGCTGGGGCACGTCAAACCGGTCGACAAGCCGGCGGACGTAGGCGACGTCATCTTCTGAGGCGATCACGATTACGGCGTTGGCTGCGGGCTGCGGGATAAGCGTGATGTCGCCGGCCTGGACCGACGAGAGCGTCGCCGGCACCGCTGCCTTCTTGGTCGCCTTCCTGGTCTTTCTCGTTTTGCGGGGCTTGGTCGCCGGGGCTGCGATAGGGCTCCCTTCCGCTGCGCTTAGAATCTGACGGATGGTGGTTATCAGCCCCTCGACCTCGGCGTGCTTCACCTCGATCACTACCGGCTCCCAGCCCGTGGACGTGTCCACGTCAACATAGGGCAAGAGCATCTGGATCTCATCAATCTTGTTCTGCATTGCCCGGACGATCAGCACACCCTGCGTGTCGTCGGGTAGCAGGTCTATCGCCGGTTCGGGAATGCCCTCCAGGGCGGCGTCCTTTGCACCGCGCGACCTCGACCCTCGCGAGGACACTCGTTCTTCATTACCGTCAAGCTCCATCAAAGTGTGTAGCTTCGCCACCGCAGCACTTGGAGCGATGTGCTCGATTTCGATGACCACGATGGGACGCGGGTCCTTCTGCAGGCCTGCCGAGAAGAACTCCACCAGGTCCAGGTACTTGTTGATGTCGCTGACCAACGCAAAAACGGTCAAGGCGTTCGCATCCTCGAGTGGGGCGATGCGAACGTAGTCGGGCATGAAGTCACGAATGTGCTCCAGGTCCGAAACCGAGCCTGCCTTGGGCCTGAACACTACCAGTGCCAGTTCATCATTCGGCAAACCAGTCCCTGTAAACTCCTCCACAGAGGCGAACATCTGCTCGCGCGGAAGCACTCGGTAGATGTCGGTCACGCGGATGGCCCTGAGGTAGCTGCCCTCATGGAGAAGCCAATACGGTTCGTGTGGCTTGTAGTTGAACAGCAGCATTCGAATGCGACTCAGCGCTGCCTCGAACGACAGTTCCTCGGTCGTCACGAAGGTCACATCGCCGTCGGGCGTCTCTCCGATCACGCCCAAACCCGTCTGACGGGCGAACCCGTCCACCAATTGCTGGTAAGTGCCATCCTTGATGCTGAACCCGTAAGTCCGCTCTTCAGGCGGAACATCGCTATCCCAGGTGTCGTCCGGTCCGGACTTCCCGCCCAACAGCTCCTTGGCTGCCTTGTCGGCGGGGTTGATCTTCTTCTTGGAATCGCCCCCTGTCTCCCGATCCTCACCTGACGACGACTTGGACGAAGGCCTGGCGGGAGACGACCTCTTCGACGAGCCAGGATGACCAGCGTGCGTGGGAGAATCAGCCTTCTTCTCGAGAACCTCCTTGATCTTGCTGCGAACCTCGGGTCCAGGTTTCTTGGGCGTGCTCTTGCCTTTTAGCGGGCTGGTCTTCGGGACAGGCTTACGCGGCGCAGTAGGCTTGCTGCTTTTTTGCCCCTCACGGTCTCCGCTTTTCTTCGGAGATTCGGTCTTGGCAGGGAGCTCGGACTTCTTCGGTGGCGTCGGCTTATCGGCACACGCTACCGATGGCAACAGTAACCCGATCGTCACTGCGACAAGCCACACGAAACAGAGGGCACACACACGCTTGAGTCTATCAGCAACTTGGCAGCTCATTCGGATATCTCCACATCGGCCGCCATCGGCGGCCTGCGGCGCCAAACGCCGCTGATCATATATGCTCTACCGTCGCACCAAGCCGGCATCTATCCGGTCACTATCAACAACCCATTCCCGGCACACGACACTTCGTCGATCAAGCGCGACTCGTTCACTCGCCCGGAACCACTTCGGGAGGTTCGGGCCTACTTGCCTCTTTTCTCTTTCTGGCTTCCCGTCGCCCCTTCAACTCCTGCAGGCGTTTCTTGGAATCGCGAACCTTCATACCCGACTCCGAAGTGGATGGTCCATCCTTGCCCCTCTTTGCCCGCTTTTCTTTGCCCGATTTCCTGTCGCGGGAACCAGCCGTGCGGGATTTCGTCTCTTCAGTCTCTCGATCGTGGCCTTTCGCGTCGCCGGCGGTCGAAGTCTCGGACCTGGATTTCACCACCCCTCTCCTGACAACCGTAAGCGCCGCCCGCTGCAATTCGGGGTAGTCACTCGCGTCCGCAAGCCTGATCGGTTGATCGAGCTTCTCACCAATGGGGTAGACGTAGTCTCCATCTTCTCTACCCACCAGAACGCCTCTTTGGTGCACAAAAAGCAGAGAGCCGCCGTCGAAATCTTCCCCGACACGCACGAACCTGTCCCGGTCAGACTTGGTGTCAAAGAGCATCACTTCATCGCGACGGGTCGTTCCGTCATCGACCAGCCAAGCCATACAAAGCTGCAACCTGGAGGCATCCTTCCAACGCAACTGTTTGGGTTTGACCGGTTCCTGTTTCGGCTTGGGGTCTTTGGGGGGGTCTTTTCTCACGGGCCTGGGTGGAGCAGGTTTTTCATACTCGAAGAAAGGCCTGCTCTCCCAGATCATCGCATAGTCCCTGTCCAGATGACGCTTGAACTCCTCTGGTTGCTCGAAGACTTCATCCCTGAGGCGGCTCGGTAGAATCCTATGGTCGGGCAGCACCATCACCTCGATGGCGGCCTTCAGGCTCATTCGGTCCTGGGTTTTGCTCTTGGCTGATCTGCTGGTTGGGCGGATTTCCGGGTTGTTGATCCGGCATGGATACGGTAATTCAGCCACGTCCTTCAGGAAAGTGACCACCGACTCGAGAGTGCCCTGCGCCGACACCGTCCACGATGTCCGGGACAGCTTCGTCTTCTTGTCCGTTCGAGCCCGCTTGGTCGGCGTTACCTTCGCATTCTCAAGGTGATTGCTATCGATCAGGTCGTTGAGCCGACTATAAACTTGGTTCCGCACCTTGTTGATGTCTGTGGACCCCACGCGTGCAGCAAGGTCCCGGTAAGCGATTTTGGCATCGGCGACCCTGGCTTCGGTCTCTTCCAGCTTGTCAAGTGAAGCCTGTTTCTCCGCGATGCGGTCATCGATTCGCAACAACGGGTCAATCCAGCGAGGAAACACCACCTTGCCCACAAGGACAACTACAATCACAGCCAGGAAAACGGCTGACAGGATTCTCGTACGTTTATCCATCACTCACTCCGGACCTATCACGTCCCTCGCTATCCGCGACTCGATCCGCGCCGACCGGACTCCTTCTTGTCGCGGTCGTCGAGGATAGTCACGGTCAAGTCTTGGGTGTACCTGTAGTCTTCCGGTTTGCCTGTTTTCTGGGCGCCCATCAGAACCTTGAAACGCTGCTTGTCCGTTCCTTTGCGGCGATAGCCTTCGAGGGCTTCGATCGCCTTGCTACCGGTGTCACGTCTCTTGCCCCGCGTCTTGAGCACGACCCGACCATCTTTTTGGTCCATGGAAATCTCATCAATGACCAGAGTGTCGGTGGAGGGCAGCGCGGAGAGCATCTCATAAAGCACATCGACCCATATGTGCTGATCCTTGTCGAAGGCCTGTGCCCGCTCAAAAACCTTGAGAAACGCCTTGTTCTCGCTCTTATTCCCCTCAAGATCCCCAATCCTCTTTTCAATCCCAGCCAGCCTGTCACGCTTGCCTTTGGTCATGCCCAGCACCAGAATGGGGGCGACAGCCATGAACAGAATCGCAACCAACGCCACCAGAGGCGCCTTCTTGAGTTTCTGCTTGGTCTGTGAAACGGTTCGCTTGGGATGCAGAAAATCGAAGTGCAGGTCTCCCTCGCTGGTCGTCCCCAGGATAAGACCCAAAGCGGCTGCGAACGGACCAGCCTGAACACCCTCCTCGCTGTCCCAGCCAAAGGAAGTGGCGGGATTGTACGTTTCGCTGTCGATCTGAAGCCTCTTTTCGATGGCCTCCACAAGTGCCTCTTCCACACCTGAATCGCCGCCGACCACGACCCGGTCGATCCGGGCACCGTGCTCCTGGGCACGATAAGCCTCCAACGACCGCATGACCTCCAGCACCAGCGAGTCGACCACTCCCAACAAGCTCATGGGGCTCGGCGGTCCATCCTCATCCGAGATGTCGCCCGCCGGAGTCACCGCCTCCTCGCGCACCACCGACAGCCTGAGCGGTTCATCAAAGCTCTGCGGAATATGAACCGACGCCGCCCGGGAAAACGTGAGCTGCCCTTCGGTGATAACGTCGATCTCAGCTAGGGTCGGACCCACGTCTACGAACATCACCCGCTTGGGCAGGGCATCCTCGAGCATGGCGCAGACCGACACCTTGTTGGCAAACGGGCGCAAACCCACGCGGATGAGTTTCAGACCTGCGGTTTCGCAGGTCTTGGCGTACTGATCCAGAATGTCCCAGCGGACAGCCGCCACCAGAACATCACTCGTCGGCTCGTCGCTCGGGCGGGGAGGAACGGTGAAATCGACGGCCGCCTCGGATACCGGGAAAGGCAGCTCCTTGGCTATCTGAATCTGCACCATACCGGGCAGCTCGTCCGGAGCGGAACACGGCAACTGCAGCGTATTGAGAATCGCCTGATCACGCGGAATATCCACCACCACGTGGCGCGTGCGGATCCCTTCCTGCTCCAGGGCAGCCCTGATGTGTCCGCCCATCTGCTGCGGATCGTTGATGTCCAGATCTGGCGGTATCTTCACCGAAAACACGCGGTCGATCTTCGGTTCGCGCTTGCTCAACAGCGCATGAACGATCCGCAGGTCTCGCTGATCGAAATCAATCGCCAGTATCCGCTTGAGCTTGGTTGATGAGTTACTCGTTGACACGGATGTTGTCCTTGTCTTCCTCGCTGATCGGAAAGTTGGCGCCCAGGTGAGACACGTCGCGGTAGTCAATTACCTGAGCCAACGGACCCATCATGTCTACCACCACCTCAAGCCTCGTAATCATCCCCATGTGGTCCGCATATCCAATCGACTCTATCGTAAACTGCTGCCCTCGAGCGGTGATCAGCGGCGCGATCTCGATATAAGTGTCGAGGTCCAGCACCTCCTCGGTCACCAGCCACGCCGTTGTGGCTTTGGCCTCGGGCTCGACCCGCCCTCGAGCTTCGATGATCTCGCCGATCTGCTCACCTGTCAGGCCGGCAATGCACTTGAGAACGATGGGAGGGGCTGTATTGATGTTGATCAGGCCGTCGATTCGCCCCTGGTCCGGCGGATAAGCCGTCAGACGGTCCATCAGGATCGGCAGGTGATCGACGGTCAGCGGGTTGCTTCCCCCGACTGTCAACAACATCGCCGGCGAGACGACATCTGAGCCTCCCTCGCCACCCTCGCCCTCGCCATCTTCACCTTCCTCGCCATCGCCCGTCTCATCGAGGATACCCTCGTCCCCGGTCCCAGCATCCTCACCGCCTTCTTCCTGGTCAGGCGCACCACCACCTTCCCCGCCAACATCACTGCTCGACGAGCTCTTATCATCCGATTCGTCTACCTGGCGACGTTTTCGTGAGTCTGTCTTGCGCGACCCTTTGCCACCACCACCGCCTTCGCCGCCGCCAGCACTGGCAGGGCCACGTTTACCATCGCCAGCCCCTCGATCACCTTGTCCGCCACGCTCACCTTGTCCGCCACGCTCACCTCGTCCGGGACGGTCTGGGCGACCCGAACGGTCCCCTCCGCCCTCCCGACCGGCGCCGCGAGAACGTCGACCACCACCGACAACGTCACCCCGTTCGCCGCCGCCTTCTCCGCCACCGGTGACGAAACTGCCACCTTCGCTACCCTCGCCTTCACTGCCACTACCACCAGAAGTGGGCTTGAGACCCTGAGCGGCTGACACGATGAAGTCGATTACGCCCGGGTCGTCCTCGAAGTCATCCTCCAGCGCCGCTCGCAAGGTAGCCTCATCACCGAACATGTAAGCCCGAGGGCTGTTGTCGTTGCAGACGTTGTTCTCATATGAGTGGACCGTCAGATAGGGGTGTAAACCGCGGTTGAGCAGCTCGTCTTCGTTGTCCAGCGGATATGTCTGGTCGCCGTCGCTTTCGTTGGGGGTCAACAGACCGTTTCGGTCCCAATCCTCACCGTAGAGAATGGCGGCTGTCACGCCCTTGACCAGCAGCAGCTCCTCCACCGTGTCGAAAGCACCGTTCTTGACCCGGTAGGGCTGACGCTCGAGCGATTCATAATACTCACCCTCCGTGTCAACCGACTCCCCACGCGGGTTGTCGTCCGAATCTCGCCAGTCGAGAATCGCGTCGACGATGTCCTGTGGGATGATCTCCTCGTCCCCATCGACGGCAGCCGTCACCAGCAGGAGCAGTTGCTCCTCAGTAAGAATGTTGAGGTTGAGCTTGGAAGATTCGTCGGTGATCCCGTAACGGGCGAACTCCTCGTCGTCGGTCGGGTCGTCAGCCACAATGCTGAACCGGTATGCAGGCACCAGATCGGTGAACTCCTCGTCACTGCTCCAGGTCGTTTCGTCGCCCTCCACCGCCCAGACGATGATCCGGTTGAGCTCATCAGGGTTGTTGTACCAGGTGCTCATGTCCATCCGGGACTCGCGCAGAATCAGCTTGACCTTCTCAACACCAGCCTCAGCCGCCAGGCGGGTTTGCAGCCGAAAAGTCACAGCCTGCGTCGAAGATAGCTCAGAATGCACACGAAACGAGAACGCAGCCGCCACTACGCCCAACACCAACAGCACGACCAGCACAACCGGCAGGATGACTCCGCGACGCGCGATTCTCATTCCTCACCTCCCATTTCTTCCAACAACGCCTGTGATTCACGGGTGATGCGTGAGGTGAAGAACATGTCCGCCTGCACGAGACGGACGACCATCGTGTACTGATCGTCGTCGAGAGGTTCGCAATCGCTCGGGTCGTCGTTCATGCAAGTGCAGAATTCCTCGTACTCGTCGGAGATAAGCGCGTCGCCGAAGGGAGGATGAGGCTCATACCCCACAGTCACCTGAATCAGTTGGGGCAGCGGATTGTCACCCTGAACGTCCCAACTATCCCACCAACGGTTTCCGTCGTAGTAGCAGAAGCGAAGGAAGCAAACTTCCGGTGCGTAAAGCTCCTCCCATTGAATCTCATCCTCGAAGACCGGCTCGTCGGGATCCTCCAGCTCATCCGCGAACAGAAGATCCTCCTCTCCCTCGTCAGGAAGGGCATCGGAGATGAATGTTTCGTCCGTGCTCATGCCCTCCTGTCCGAGTTCCTCGAAGGCAGCTCCGGTTTCGGCACTGTCCTTGCGCGGGACCTTGATCTCCACCCGGGCAAGCCCGAGAGGCATTGGATACCCGTCCTCGTGCTCGATGTCTGGATGGCGGGCGATCTTGTACTCAACCTTGATGAGGTCGAACTCCGGCGGCGGCGGCTCGTCTTTGAGCAGGTATTGCAGACTGGAATGACCCTTGGGCGCGCGCAGCGAGGCTATCCAGATTCGCTCCGGCTCGCCACGAATCGCCACACTCCGGTACGACGTGTTCGCAGCCACCTGTCGCAACTCGGTGGCAATCCGATCAAGCAACACTCGCGTAAGCTGCAAGCGTTGGGTCGCTCTGATCCCGGCGTCGCGCGTCTCCAACGACGATCCGTAGAACCAATACGTCATCGACGAAAGGAGCACCAATAGGCCCATCGCCAGCACGACCTCCAGCAGTGTCATGCCGCGCAGCCGACGAGATGGATCACATCGCCTCATCGCGCTTAAAAGCCCCCCTCGCCTGAGTCACCCTCGCCGCCCAAACCGTCCAACAGCCCCTGCTCTCGAAGTGCGTCCAGAACATCCGGAGGTAAAGAAGCCATCATGCCCGAAATATCAATACCGAAGACGTCCGCAAGAACCGGCAAGACCTCGATCAACTCCTCGGAATCCAGCTTGGCGAGGATCGATGGGTCAAAGCTGTCCGGCGCAAGCCCGTCGATGCCCAGTTCCTCGAGCTTTTCAGCCATCTGTTCGAGATCCTCTTCCTTCATACCGAAGTCCTCGGCGAAGTTCAGAGGTTTGGGCTTGGCCCGAAAAACGTAGAACTTGCAAAGAACCTCCGCTTCGTCGAAATCGAAATCCTCGTCGTAATCCTCACGTACCAGGTAGAGAACCTCGAGCGTCAGGCGGAACAGCTCCTCCGTTGCGGTTTCCTCAGTAATCAGGCGCCAGGCGAAGTTCTGATACCTGGGGCCGAAGTCCTCCTCCTGCTCCTCATCGATCGAGTCTATCTCGATAAGCCCGGTATCGAGATGGGCAAGCTGCATCTGGGCCAGCATCAGGGCGCGGATCTTGAGGTCCATCTCGTGGGAGGCTCGGTCAGCCGTCTGAATCTGCGCTCCGAGAACCGCAATACCCAAGACGAGCAATCCGGTCGCGATCACCGTCTCCAAAAGCACGTATCCATCGCGCCTAAAGCAGGTGCCCGGACGACTTCGCCGCCGCCGACCGGTGTCACGGAGAGTAGCTCCCGAATTGTCCTGTGCTCGCACCATTGCTGATCCGACTCTCGTGGAGTTCCAACACGTCGTCCTCGTCCAGCACACGTGGATCGAGGAAATCCTGACGCAACACCGCAGGCCAACCCTTCTCCAGAAACAGGTCGACTTCCTCTTCGTAGAAGGGTCGTTGAAGCCAAGAAAGCCCGGTCATTCCATCGAGGATCACCTCGATGCGAACCTCGTCTTCCAGCTCATCGAACTCGATGTCGCACGGGGCTTCGGTCAGTACGAACGTCGCCCATTCGCAGGTGCCGTCGGGCTCGATGGTCAGCGGCGGGCGCCTCGGATCGATGTCCTTGATCGCCTCGATAAGCGTGTCCTCGGTCTCGTCGAGGGCTTCGTCCATCCTCTCCTGGATGTCAGCCATCGTCGGCTTGCCGAGGCGCACTTCCACGCACCGGACCTTCCCCAGCAGGGTCTCACCAACAGCCCAAGGGAGCGTCACCGCGTTGTACACGTCGGGCTCTTCAAACGGGTCGTCCTCGCGCTCGACAAGCGGCTGGCGGCCGTCGCCCATCCACTCGAACTCTTCTTCATCGAGTTCGTCTTCGGTGAGAAACCGCAACCGGTAGCGTTTCCCGTCGAACTGGGCGTTGGCGCGGACCATCGTCAAAAACGATCGAAGCTGCCCGGCTGACGCCGGCAGTTGCTCCCGCTTCATCCGGGTGAAGAGCGTCGGCATGGTGATTGCTGAGATCACCGCCATCATGCCCACGACGAGCAACACCTCGAACAAGGTGAACGCACCGGCACGTTGCCCACTTGAGCGCTTCATCGTACACCGACTCCCGTGCGATCCTGATCACCTGCTAACAACGATCTGGTGCCAAGACACCTACACCTGGTGGTGTCGATCTACTTCTCGAGCCAGTTCTTGATGTCGTCGCTGCCTTCCTTGCCGTCGTCATCGTTCTTGTCCGGACCCGAGCTCCACAAGTCATAGCCCTCTTCGTTGAACTCGCCGGGTTGCTTGTAGTTGAAGGGCAGTCCCCATGGATCGACTAACTCCTCGAAAACACCTTCCATGTAAGGCCCCTTGTATCCAGAGTCCTCGTCGGCGTCCTTCTTCGACTGGTACAACGCCGCCAATCCCTCATCCTCGTCCGGGTACTGCCCGACGTCCCACTTGTAGTTCTCGAGTGCCTTTCCGATGGGCCCGTTGCGCCCTACGCCGGCCTTGGCGATGTCGATCTTCGCCTGGGTCGCCTGTCCGAAGAGCCTGGGGATCGCGAAAGCGGCCAGAATCGCCAGAATGCCCGCCACTAACAGCACTTCGATCAGGGTGAAGGCCGTCGTTCGCCGTTGCCTCTTACGTCTCATCACATCTTCTCCTTTATCCATGCGGTCCCGCGAACCGCTCCGCGTAAACCGGACTGACCTTCCCGAACAACTGCCGGTCGCCACACACCGCTCCAAACGTCCATTAAACGGACAACCGGGTAAACAACTCTACATAATCCAGGACTCTCCGATCGTCGACCAAACCCAAACCGTCACGACGTTACCGAAGAACCCATCGTCAACATCGGAAGCAACAGCGCCATCAAGATCACAAATACAATCATCGCCATCCCGACAAGCAGCAGCGGCTCGAGAATCCGCACAGTCAGATCAACCTGCCGCGCAGTGCGGGTCTCGTTCGTTTCGGCAATCTGGACCAAGACCGTCTCGAGGTTGTTGCCCTCTTCCGCTACCGCGATCATGTCCACAACGTCTGCGGGAAACAGGCCGCTCTCGCCCAGGGGCTGCGAAAGCGTCGCACCCTTCTTCACGCTCTCGCCGGATTCCGCGATCACCTCCGCGAGAATCTTGTTGCCCGCTGAATCCTTCGATATCCGAAGCGCCTGGAGAATGGGTACGCCGTTGTGCAGCATGGTCCCCAGAATCCGGCAGAAACGACAGATCGCCATCATCGTGATGATCCGGCCCACCATCGGAGCACGCAGCTTGAATCGCTCCCAGAATTCCTGACCAGCCTCCGTCTTCGCCAATGCGTACAGGCCGGACGCAACAACGAAAACGCCGACCGCCAGCACCATGTAATGCTCAGTAAGAAGATCGGTCGCACCGAACACGAAGTGGGTGAGGAAGTTGAACGACTCGGGGCGAAGGTGGGCACGAAGCCTGGGAACCACAAAGACCATCATAAGCAGCACAACACAGCCGCCCACGAAGACCAGAATGCACGGATAGATCATCGATCCGACGACCTTGCCACGCAGCTCGTCCTGCTTCTCCGAGAAGATCGCTATACGCTGGAGCACGTCCTCCAGGAAACCGCCCTGCTCACCGGCACGAACCATGGACGAGTGCAACTCGGAAAACGCCAAAGGGTGTTTCGACATCGCATCGCCCAGCGACGCCCCGCCGGCGACATCCTCACGCAACTCCCTGATGATCTGCGTCAATCGACCATGTGAAGCCTGCTTGCCCAAAACATCCAAAGAACGCAGCATCGGCACGCCGGCTTTGAGAAGATCCGCCAACTGCCCGTAGAAAACGGTAAGATGGCTTGACTTGACCTTCTTACCTCCCCCCGAAAACGGGACCTTGCTGTCCGCAATTCCCTCCGTCACGTTTACGGGAAAAAGAGCCTTCTCCTCCAGCAGGCGCAGCGCCACCTGGTAGTTCTCAGCCGTCAGCACGCCGCTGACAGCCTCACCGGAATCACTAACCGCTCTGTAGGTGTAACTGGGCATCAAGCCACCTCGCCGCCGCACTGTGCCACAGGCCGCAACAGATCCGCAAAACCCGGACGATGGAAATAACCCAAAGCCCTGAAAAAATGGGACGGCGCGTCAGCGGAACACAACGCGGGACCCTCCTGGTCCGAGTTGGTCGAAAAAGGCATGTCAAACGGGCCTCCTGCCGCCCATTAAGCTAGCCAGTTTCGCCAGTTACGTCAATTCAATTCCCTCTCCAATGGGTCACGTCTGCCGCCTTTCCACGTCGAGATCAAACCTCCACAGGTTGTACACCCGAAACCGGGCATGATTGCAGATCAAGCCCCAGTCCTCTGACACGGCTGAATCGACCGCTAGCTATCCTGAAAGAGTCCCCCACCCCATCTGTGAGGTGAGACGGGTGGCCCATGGCTCTGGGCGTGGGGGGCTGGCCGGCACATGGGGAGCAACGCCGCGGCCTTGTCATCAATGCCCCCTCTTAGAAGGGACAGGGCGCCAGACAAACACGCCCATCAGTCAATCAGAAATCTGACCGGAACAACTGCCCGACTTTATGTGATCCGCTAACAATTCAACGACCTCATGCAGAGTCAGATCGGTCGTGTCAATCACTATAGCCTGGCCGGGCTCTAGAAGCGTCGACCACTTGACACGATCGACAGCATCCCGAGCGACAATGCTTGCCAGCACCTCCTGAAGTGAAACCTCTTCACCGTCCGCAAGCATGTCGTGAAGGCGGCGTTGAGCCCGCTTTTCAGGACTGGCATCGAGGACGAACTTGGCATCAGCATGTTCGAAAACGACGCTTCCTTGATCTCGCCCCTCAGTAACGAACGACCCCAGCTTCCTCCCTATCGCCCTTTGCCGCTCAACGAGCTGGTCACGGACAGCCTGGATCCCGGCGACCCGAGAGGTCAGCTCGCTCACCTCCATCGTGCGGAGGGCTTCGCTGACATCGTGACCATCGACGCGAACCCGTGTGTTCTTCGGTCCGCAATCCAAATCCAAGTGAATCGACCGAGCTAACTCGATAACGGCGTGCTCATCCGAAAAATCGAGGTTTCGCGTAAGAGCTGCATGAGCGATGGCGCGGTACATGGCTCCGGTGTCCAGGTAGGCGATCTCGAGCCTGGCTGCCAGCTTCCGCGCTACCGTAGACTTGCCCGAGCCCGCGGGACCGTCAATCGTCACAATCATTGCCATCGACCGCCGCTCCCAGAAACTGCCTGCTGCGCCCTGCTCGTTATCCCATTAAAGCCACGGACCCGCAACAGGTGCGGGTCCGTGGGATGGGGCTATCTTTTTGCGGGGCGGCAAGGGCAAGCAACGGATTGCCGCAACCACCGAATGAACACGCCGGCAGAAGGCCTAAGCACATCCGATACGTCTATCAGTCCCCCAACCCCAAGATAAGGTGGGTACACCAAGCCGATCTACCTGTAGTTCACTCTGCGGGCACCTTCTCACGTGTAGCTGCCTGCACCGTTGGAATCCCCTTGCGCGAGCTGATCCTCGATCCGGAGGCCGACTTCCGCGGCTGATCCTTTCTGGGCAGCTTGACGACTGTCACGGGAACGCGAACCAATGGGTTCTTCTGGTCGTCCGTCTTGATCTCCAAGGACAGAGACCGCTTTGCGGGCATGGCCCCCTTGGGAAGCCCGACCACCACGCCTTGCCTCCCCTGATCGTCTTCTTCGACACGGACCACAAGTTGCGGGTCAGCAATCGAAGCGCTGAGGATCTTGTGGGACTCACCGTTTTCCCAGAGTAATCGAACCGGTTGTTCGCTTGCTCGCTCGTCGCTGAAGCGGAAACTCAGCCTCTCGGGTATCGCTTCCACGGGTCCGCGAATCTCGCCGTATACCACGATGTCCGCTTTGGGCGCGTCGGCGATGCCTGTCTTTATCGTCAACGAATGGCGGAGCTTCTTCTCAGGCCAGGGAGGTTTGATCGTCACGTCGAGCTCATATTCCTCGCCAGGCTCTACCTCGCGCAGCGAAGCCGTGATGTTGTCCCCCTTAACGGGAACCAGCTCGAGGTTGAGCGGACCCCCGTCGCCTCGGGTAATGGTGGCCTTTCTGTTCTGCTCCGGACTGCTGCGTTTGATCTTGGAAAATCGCAAAGTCCTGGGCTTGACATTGAACGGCACGAGGACCTTCCCCTTGCAGACCAGGGTCACGTTCGGGTGGTTCGGGTCGTTGGTAGTGACCTTCACTTTCCGGGTGAGCGATCCGGAACGCCGAGCGGTGCTGACGCCGATCTCAATCTGCTCAGATTCGCCGGGCTTGATGACGCGGTCGGACCGACCGCTGACTCTCATACCTCACCCGCGTTTAACGTTGACCAGCAGATCAGCTGTTCCCGGATTGCTTACAGTGAAGACGAACTTGGCGTACTTGCCTTCCCAAACCGGTTGGCCATGAACCGTCGTATTCGCGCAGGCCCACTGAGGTGCCATGCCGGGGGCGGCTGGCTCAACGGTAAGGGCAGGAGTCGCGTCGTCATGCCCAGTGCACCCGCTGTGAGAATGATCTGATGCGGGCTTGTCCTTAAGAGGGTCCTTCTTGGCAGGCTTATCCTTAACGGTCTGCCGGGAAGAAATCGCCTTCGCCGCCTTCGCGTCGGTCTCAACGACGGTCGCCCTGGGGGTACCCCGGGACTGCGTGTTTCTGGCTGCGGTGTTCGACGACTGAGCCTTCTTCGCCCCGGCAAACTCTCTGGACGCAGGGATGGCCGCCGCCTTCGCAACCTTGGAATGGGTATCAGCTCGGGTACCGGTTTTACCTACTGCCGTGGCGGCTGGGACCTCATGGCCTGGGGCTTCTCCGGAAACAGTCTCCGGCTTCGCAACAGGCTCCGTACTGCCTTTGGCTGTCGAAGGCTTCGAGGATTTTTCAGCCTTGACGGGCGTGGGTTTCATATTCCCCCTGTCCGTCTTTCGAGTGTTCCGAGAGCCGGCTGCCCTGGACCTCACGGGAATATTGACAACCGGCGATTCTTTGTCATCGGTCCTGATGATGATCGAAGGAAGACGGCGCGGGAACTCGTAACCCGCCGGCACGTCGACGACAACCTGCTGAAGACCGCCTACCTCATCCACACGAACACCTAGCTTGGGATCGCTGCTGGAAGCCTTGGTGATTTTCCCGGGGTTATCCCCCGCCCAAATAAGCTTGACCGTCTTCGTGGTGGCTGTTTCCTGCTGCTGGAGGAGTGTCAGCCTGTCGGGTACGGCCTTTACGCGGCGCTCGACGTCGGCAACAACGATTAGCGTGCTGTCAGGAGCTTCATCCACACCCGTCTTCACCGTGATGTTGGTGCGAATCTGCCTGGAGGACCAGGGCGGCGACAAAGTAACCTGAAGATCATACTCTTCGCCGGCGACCACCTCGGTTATTTCTGCGACGATCCCTTCCTCCTCAATCGGGACTATCTCGGGCTTGATCGGTCCACCATCACCCCGCAGGAGCTTGACCGCCTGAGTCTGTGAAGTAGCGGAACGAGGGATCTTCTTGAACCGCATGCTCGAGGGCCGCATCTTGATCGGGACCTTGACCTCTCCTCTGCAGGTCAGGATCTCGGAAGAGTGCTCAGGATCGTTCGTCGTCACCCTGATCTTCTTGGTGAATTTGCCGGGGCGATTTCTGGCCTTTATGATGACCTTGATTTCATCCGATGCACCGGGCTTGATCGAGCGGCCGGACCGACCGCTGATTTTGGTCCCTCACCCACCCTTCGCTTTGATGTTCAGATCGGCTGTGCCTTCGTTCTTGATGGTGAAGACGAATTCCATCGACCCGCCGCTCCACACGGGTTCCAGGTTAACGATGGGCTGCTCACAGGCATAACGGGCCCCTGCGACCGGTTCGAGCGACATGCCCTGACTGGGAACCGTACCACCGCCACATCCCTCCTTCTTGGCCTTGATCTTCGCCTTTGCAGGAGGAGTGACCGGCTTGTCCTTCTGGACAGCCGCCTTGGCGCTCGAAGTGCCCGACACCGACTTGGGAGACTGCTGGGCGACCGCCAGGCTGGTCATAAGTGCAGCACACAAGACCGCCGTCAATCCGGCAAACGCCGGACCCGGGCGGCGGCGATATCCAATCGCCGTTGTTGATCTGTTTCGCATGATTAATTCCTCTTTTCCGTACTGATCACGTGATCCCTGTTCCCCTCTGCGATGTAACTCGCATATCGACACATCCCCGACAGGAGTGTGTGATTCTACCTTTTTTCACCGCCCAAATACGCCGAACAACCCACTGGTTGCGCAGCGGTTACAAATGTCCGCCTTCCGGCGAAACGAAAACAGGCGAACTCCTATCCTAACCCTCTGCCAAAACACTCTCGCTTAAGGTATGCTGCCTGCCGCTTTGTTGTTGGAGTGGTTTTCTGGCAAACCGGCAGACCTCTCCGCGGATCGATCAGTCCGTCCCTTCAGGCGGCAGAGGGCGGACTCCCGGACGGACAATCCGCAAGAAATGCAGCTCCATGCGAGTGGACACCATGAGCCTGCAATTGATTGGCGAAACCTGTGCTTTGCTGACGGCGTGCACGTGGGCTTTCGCCCTGGTGCTTTTCAAACGCAGCACCAACCACATCCCGCCGCTACCTTTGAACATCTTCAAAAACGTCGTGGGCATCATGCTGCTGATTACGACGCTAGCGTTGGGCGGGGGCGGAGCCGTCTCGATCCTCGACTTCCCAATCGAGGACGTCTACATCCTCGTTTTGAGCGGTGTGATAGGCATTGCGATTGCAGACACACTGTTTCTCAAGGCGCTGGATCTGGTCGGCGTGGGAATCATCTCCATCGTCGATTGTCTCTACAGTCCCCTGGTGATCCTCTTCGCCATCCTGATGCTCGGCGAGAAGATGACACCTTCGCTAATCATCGGCGCCTCTTTGGTCCTGGCGGGTGTGCTTGTCTCCTCCCGACACACGCCGCCGCCGGATAGAACCAAATCCCAGTTGATCGGCGGCATCTTGCTGGGGGCGTTCACGATGGTCCTGATGGCCTTCGGCATCGTCGTGGCCAAACCGGTCCTGGAGGGAAACGACTATCCACTCATCTGGGCGACCACCATCCGCCTCGTCGGAGGGACGATCGCTCTTGCCTTGATCGCCGTCGCCTCTCCCGCAAGACGGCGGATTTGGGGCGTATTCAGACCGGCGCCGGTATGGAAGAGCAGCCTGCCGGCTTCGGTTCTCGGCACCTACGTCGCCATGATACTCTGGATGGCGGGTTTCAAGTATGCCAGCGCTTCGGTGGTCTCGATCCTCAATCAGATGTCCGTGGTCTTCGCGATGCTACTTGCCACGTGGATGCTGAAAGAGCGCTTCACCAAACGAAAGCTGGTTTCGCTCCTGCTCGCCTTGGCAGGAGCTTTGATCGTAACCAATGGAGAGACCCTCGCGAATCTGATCGGGTTGGGTTAACCGGCGTGATGCCGCCTGGAGAACAGAATTGACCAAGCAAGTTTCCATCCGAACGACCGGGCAGGGTCTTGTTGACATCACGCCGCAGATCCAAGCCGTCGCCGCGGAAGCAGCCCTCGACCAGGGACTTTGCACCGTCATGGTCACGCACACTTCCGCGAGCCTGACAATCCAGGAAAACGCCGATCCCTCCGCCAGACATGACCTGGAAAACTGGTTGAATCGACTCGTATCCGAGAACGATCCAGTTTATACGCACACGGCTGAAGGACCCGACGACATGCCCTCACACATAAAAGCCGCCCTGACCGCCACCACACTGTCAATCCCGATCATCGACGGCCGACTGGGCCTGGGAACCTGGCAGGGCATATACCTGTGGGAACACCGCCACCACGGATCAACGCGCCGGATTCTGGTGCACATTGGGCCTTAAGAACCACCCCACACCCCTCCATATCCGAACCGCGCCCGTCAGGAAGCGGCGGCCCATTACGGCTGTCATGCCTTGTGTCGTTGCCGTCAAGGTCTTACCGCAGAGATGACCGAACCGCGGAAGCTGAACGACTCATCCCGTTCGCGAGTAAGAGTTAACGTCTCGTGCAGCGGCAGCGGAGACATGGGCCAGACGTGGCCCACCTGTTCAGTGATGAGTACGGGAATCGCCCGGTCCGGTGGTAGATGATACTTGAGCAGTTTGACGACCGCGCGGCTGAGCTGTCGCTGCTTGCGGTGGAAGTCGCCAAGGAGTACACCGGCACACGTATCCCAGAATCCGGCCAGTGTGAGATGTGCGAGGAACCGGTCTATCCTCTCCGGCTTCTCGTTGATCTCTTCGAGCACCATCCAACGATTCGCCGGCCTGACGCACTGATCGAAACGTGAACCCACAAGCGTCGTGAGCACGACGAGGTTCCCGCCGACAAACGAAGCCTCAAAGCGATCCGGTAGCTCACCCAACGCAAGACGGGCGGTCACACGTCTGGTGGATCCCTCGCCTTTCAGAATCGCAGCCACGTCGCTCAGATATGACCGGAACTCCGCCGCGAGTCGCCCGGCAACCCAGTCGTCAACGGATGTAGCGCCGTCCGGACACGTCACCCCGTCGAGCTCTGCGCGCCGCCTCAGACCATAACTCAGAAACGCCGGGCCCATGTCGTAGACGCCCACACCTCGATCGTGTGAACCGACGATGTTGACCAGCGTGGTCAGCTCGCTGAAACCGAAGACAGCCACTCGCCTCCGCCGGCGATCGAGAACCGAGAAGTCTATCCGCGGCAGGATTCGAGAAAACCACGCACCACCACGCACAGCCAACAGTGCGACCACGTCGTCATCAGCCAAAGCCCGCTCGATATCCTCCGCCCGCCGGGCGTCGTCGCACCGACCGCCGTGCTCATCATCCTCCGTCGCCTCCAGCAAAGCTTCGTCGGCTGTGATTCGGAAACCCTGCCCCACTGCGGATTGGACCATCTCAACAAACGCATCGCCAGAATCAGCCCCAACGGCGAGCAAAAACCTGCTGCAAGAAGCAGCCGGCCCGATCAGGTGGATAGTGTCCGCCAATGATCTCTCCCCCAAAGAATGCGACAGATGGTTCCAGCAGTGTCACAGACGGGTTTACGTGAATCATCCTGAAACGCTGCTTCCCCCAAGCGCCGGCTCCACGAACTCGCGGGACGGGTGGGCCACCTCCTCTCAATGGGTGGCCCATGGCGTTAGCCGTGGGGGACACGATGATCCCACAACCAAGCGACAATCGTCTTCAACTTGGACTTCTCGGTACAAGTCATCGCGTCCCCCATGTCCGAAGGACATGGGCCACCCACTTGATGCAGCCCGCAGGATTGAGGTTGTCGATGCACTAACCTACGGCACCATCTTCTTGCGTTCGCGCCACACGTCCTTAAGCTCACGGATGTACGCGTCCATCTCATCGACCTTCTCGCTCTGTCCACGTTTCATGTACGCGTCGCGAAGTCCCTCGATCGCCTTTCCATTGTATGCAAGCCCGACTAGGAACAGGATGTGCCTTTCGAATTCGTCGGGATCTTCCTGCTCCATGAGATGCAATCCGAGAACGGCCATAGCCTCGTAGATGGTGGGGTCAAAGAGCGTCGTCTGGTCTTGCCCGCTCAACTCTGCAACCGTGAATAGGTCCTTCTGGAAGGTGTGAAGGTTCGGCACTTCTTCCTTCGGGCGGTGCACAAACGCCACCAGAGCAAGATCACATTCCTTCTTTCGTGCGGCATCGATGAGGATCCTCACCACTCGATCATCGCACGCCGGATGTGTCCCAGCCAGGATGTTGCGCTCGTAGCAGGAGAATAACTCTTCGTAGGCTTTGGTCGCATCTCCGGGAGACGACATCCACTTGCTGCAGAGGAATTCTCGCAATGTCCCCGGCGATTCTGGCTGCTTGTCCTGTGGTTTCTCTGCCGGTGGTTCACTGACGCTGGGGGCTGGAGTGTCTCGCTTACAGCCTCCTGCGGGTCCCAGCACGATTGCCCCGCCCGCCAGCAGCACGGCGGTCGACAGCAAGAAATGCACAGGCGCCCAACCACCTGCATTGGCTTTGCGTGTCACTGTATGTTGCATGCTGGTACCGTTCCTTTCGTCTGCAAACCCGCGCAAGAACCATCGAATTATCGGTTTCCGACGACCATACACCGTCGCCGGGGAGAACAAGGCTGTCAGGATGATCCTCTTGACGCGGCAAGCGGCTTCACGTGAATCACCCTCACGCGTCTTTACGCCCACGCGCCGACTCGACGAACTCGCGGGCTGTCTTCTCGTCGATCGGGTTCGACGGGTCACCGCCGGATTTGAGCGCCGTGCCCACGATTACACCGTCGGCGATCTTGAGCAGTTGCCCGATGGTCTCAGCTGTGGCTCCACTGCCAACTAGCAGATTGCGATCCGGGACAGCCTCACGGACCCTGGCGAGCTGCTGGCAATCGACAGCCGATCCGGTCGCCTCACCAGAGACAATCAAAGCATCGGCGAGTCCACGATAGGCAGTGTCCTTCGCTGCCCGGGCGATGTCCGGTTCGCTTACCGGTGTAGCGTGTTTGACGTGCACGTCCGCGAAGATGGCGATGCGCTTCCCGAGCAGCTTGCGATAAGCAAGCGTGTCGTGCGCCCGGCCGGAGATCATCCCCTGATCGGTGGCGGATACTCCCGTATGAACATTGACGCGGACAAAGGAACCGCCGGCGGCAGCAGCTACGCCCAGCGCGCCGAGCGCATCGTTGCGTAGAACATTGACGCCCAGCGGGAGACCGACCTCGTTTCGCACCCGGTCGGCAACGACGGCCATACTAGCCAGGCAGGTGGGCGAAGCGCGATCGGCCGAGAATGGAACGTCGCCGAAGTTCTCGATCATAACCGCGCCGAAGCCAGCCTCACGCAACGTGATCCCGTCGGCGATCGCCCGCTCGATGATCTCGTCCATCGACAACATGTGTAGCGCGCTGCCGGGAAGCGCCGGCAGATGAACCATGCCGATAAGGAAAGGTGAAGGAAGATCAAGCATCGTCGGATTGTATGGCCTGTTGTGGGGTTGCGGCGATGGCGCTACAACCGGTTACGCATCGGCCTTGCGGAAGACGGCCACCACATCCTCGATCGGAACGACGTAAAGCTGGTTGTCAGACTCGAAGTCAACTGGGATCGCCTGCTTCGGATTGAACAGGACCCGATCGTACTGCCGCAGGGGAAAATCGTCGTCGTTATCGACTTGCATCGAGACCGCTACGATCCGTCCGGTGATCGTCGGAATCTCGATTGAGTCCGGCAATTCGATCCCGCCTTTAGTGACCTTCTTGTCCTCGTCCTTGCGGATAAGCACCCGCATTCCAAGCGGTTCGACGGTCTCGATCTTACTTTTTTGGGACTGTGCTCGATTCGCCATGGGTGTCCCTCTGCTTGCGGTTCACAGTTAGTACCGCCGGTGGCTGGAGCGTCTCCCAGCCGCCAAGCGTGCGTCAATCCAAGACGCCCTACGATTCTAGGCTATCGCTCGCGTCTTTGCCATGGCTTGTATCGGATCGTTGATCGAAATGGCGAAGCCATCTCCTGTGGAACAGTCCGGGACGGGTGGCCCATGGCTTCAGCCGTGGGGGACAACAGCTGGGTAGCAGATGCGTCCGGGACGCACCCCACAATCGAGCTTGCTGCCGTCATCGAGGGGCGGACAGATTCGCCCATGGCACTCCCAAAGAGGGGGCATCTCGGGTCGGTCGAAAGATCCCTACTCCGGCATGCGAACGAGGACCGAATCGGCGAGGCCGTACTCGATGGATTCCTCGGCATTTAGCCACAGGTTTCGGTCGCAGTCCTTCTCGACCCGATCAAGCGACTTGCCCGTCCGGGATCCGATGATCTCGTAGAGGCTGCGGCGGAGGCGGAGGATCTCTTCAGCCTCGATGGCAAGGTCGGTCGCGGGCCCCTCCATGACACCGCCAATCAGCGGTTGATGCAACAACATGCGCGAGTTGGTCAGCAGGTGACGTTTCCCCTTGCATCCGCCGCAGAGAATCACCGCCCCCATGCTGGCGGCAAGCCCCATGTTGTACGTGGCTACGTCACAGCGCAGATACTCCATCGTGTCGTAGACGGCCAATCCCGCCGACACCGATCCGCCCGGAGTGTTGATGTAAAAGTGGATATCCGCCTTGGGGTCCTCGTTGGAGAGGAACAGCATCTGGGCGATGATGAGGTTGGCAACATCCTCATCGATAGGACCGGTCAGGAAGATGATCCGGTCCTTGAGCAGCCGCGAGAAGATGTCCATCTCGCGCTCGCCCCGACCGGTGCTTTCGATCACAAAAGGTACGCGCTGATTGATGCCGCCCATGGTCTCTACCTGCTTTTCGATATCGCCCGCTCGCGGGGCTTCGCCGTCACCTGTGGAAAGAAAAACGCCGACCGGACAGCCCGGAAGTCGCCCGGCACTGTGGTTGCGTTATCCGTGTTTACTTCTTGTTCTTCTTTCCTTCCTTGTCGAGGCTCTCATCGAGCACCTCGTCCACGATCCCGTATTCCAGCGACTGCTGGGCGTCGAGGAAGCGGTCCCGTTCCGTGTCAGTGGCGACCTCTTCGACGCTCTTACCTGTGCACTTGGCGATGATCTCATTGAGGCGCTGCTTGTCGCGCAGGACTTCGTCAGCTTGGATGCGGATGTCTTCCGCCTGACCGGTGATACCGCCATAAGGTTGATGCAGCATGACCTTGGCATTGGGCAGGATGTACCGTTTGCCCTTGGTGCCCGCCAGCAGGATGATGGCAGCTCCGCTAGCCGCCTGCCCGATGCAGTACGTCGCCACTTCACAGCCCATAAACTGCATCGTGTCGTAGATCGCCAGGGTCTGGTCCACAAGGCCGCCCGGCGAGTTGATGTACAGGTTCACGTCCAGGCTACGCTTGATGGATTGCAGGTACAGAAGCTGCTGGATAACGGTGCTCGCCGTCCGCTCGACTATCGGACCCGACAGGAAGATGATCCGGTTCTCTAGCAGCATGTCGGATAGCGACATTTCCCGCGTGCGCTGATAAGACGGATACTGGTTCACTGTCTGTTGCGGGCCATGGTACTCGTGCATGCGTACTCCCTCTCGACGATGACACCCTGTTACGTCGGCAGAAAAGCTCTCCGGCAGCGATTGTTTCGCCCTGCCGGGAAGTGAAAAGCCTACTCTTTCTTCTCGCTCTTTTTGGTGCTCTTCTTGGCGGACTTCTTTTTTTTCGGACTCTTCTTTGCCGGACTCTTCTTTTTCGCCTCTGTAAACTCAGCCTGCTTCCATAAGGCGCTGAGCACCTTGTCGTCCCGAAGCTCCATGACCAGAGAGCTAATGTTCCCGCTCGATGCCAACTCATCACGGACCCGGTCGAACCGCCGGTTCTGGCTGGCGGCGATGGAAGCGATCGCGCCGTTGAGCTCCTCTTCGTTGATCGTGATATCGAGCTTATCAGCCACATCGGCCAGGATGAACATCAGCTTCACCTGCTTGGCAGCCTGCTCTTGAGTCTCAGTTCGAAGCTCATCGATCTTCTTGTCCACCTCCTCCTGCGGCAAACCCTCCCGCAGCAGCTCGACCTTTCGCCGAGAGAGGGTCTGCTCGGTGAGATTCTCAGAGAGGCTCTGCGGAACCTCCAGCTCCGTATTTTCGACAAGATATTCCTTGATTTCGCCGTAGTTGGCCTGCTTGACCATGGAATCGAGCTTCTCTTCAAGAGCGCCACGGATGGCGGAGCGGAGTTCCTTTTCGCTCTCATAACCCGCCTGGGAAAGGAGCGCCTCGTCTAGGGGCGCCTTGTGAAATCGCTTGATCTCCCGAACGGTGGCGCTGAACGAGCCGGTCTTGCCCCTGAGCGATACGTTCTCGTGGTCGTCGGGAACCGTGATCTCGACGACAGCCCCCTCTCCAATGTTCTTTCCGACGACGGCTTCGCCGAACCCCTTGACGGTAAGACCCTTGATTCGCGTGTCACGGGCCGGCAGGTCAAAGTTCTCCTCGCTGAACAACTCTTGGTCGCCCACAACGACCTTCACGTCGGCGAACAGCAGGTCGTCAGCCTCCACCGCGCCGTCGGTCACCGGTTCAAACTTCCCTTGCATCGATCGCATTCTGTCCAGTTCGGTGTCTACGTGCTCGTCAGTGATGGTAATGGCGGGCTTCTCAAGTGGAATGGAATCGAGCTTGGGTAACGTAAACTGTGGCTTGAGATCGGTCTCACAGGAAAAGACGAGCTGGCCTTCGCTGGGCAGCTTGATGTGCTCAGAGGCTTCTTCGATCGAAAGGAGCTTCTCCGTCTCTACCGTCTTCTCGACGCCTTCCACGACACGCGGTTCCTTGACCTTGGTCCAGATAAGAGGGTTCCCCAGGGTATCCAGGTTCTCTTTCTCCTTGGCTGCCAGGAATCCGTTGCCGATAAGCTGAGAGACGACTTGATCGCCGACGTCACGGGAGAAACGCTTCTCGATGAGTTTCATCGGGGCATGCCCCTTACGGAAACCCGGGACGTCGGCTTCGCGTTTCAGCTCGGCGAATTGCTCGCCCATGCGATCATCGAGAGTTTCTCTGGGAATGGAGATCGTCAGCTTAAGCCGTAACGAACCAATCTCCTCCTTCTCGACGGTGATGGCCTCCTGCAGCTTCGCGAGCAACTGTTCTTCCTCGGAAAGCTCCTCTTTATCCTGGGGCTCGTCGAGGTTTGTTTCCTGATCGACAGCCATGTCTTTGTCAGTCATGGTTTTGAGGCTCCTTGTGGCAATCGACTATCGCGAACTGTCCGTGGACCACCCATTGACATCGGGGGAAAGTACCGCAGCTTCGCATGGCTGGCAATGTTTCAACGGCGAAATCTTCCGGAGAACCTCCCGGGCGACTACATCCGCCCGCGGCAGCCCGGTGATGTGATCCACCGGCCTGTTCGACCGAAGACCGATCGCCTTCATATTGGTCCTGGAAACCACTTTTGCACAAAGCCGCCGTGCGGTAAGCTACAAGCCCGTCCAAGACAATGCAGAAGCCTGCGAGAAATGGAGAAATTCAATGAGCGCGACTATCGATGCAAGCCCTACTACCGAACTGCTGGGCAAACAGGCCCAATCACTTTTGAGCTACAAATGCACGGGCATTGACAAATCGAACCTCACCCTGCCCGGACCGGACTACGTCGATCGCGTGATGGCCACCACTGACCGCCCCGTGCCGGTCCTGCGTAACATGCAGGCGATCCTCGACACGGGCCGACTGGGCGGTACCGGGTACGTCTCGATCCTGCCGGTGGACCAAGGCATCGAGCACAGTGCCGGAGCGTCCTTCGCACCTAACCCGATGTACTTCGACCCGGAGAACATCGTTAAACTCGCCATCGAGGGCGGATGCAACGCGGTGGCTTCGACCCTGGGCGTGCTGGGGTCTGTCGCCAGGAAGTACGCCCACAGAATCCCCTTCTTGCTCAAGCTCAACCACAACGAGCTGCTGACCTACCCCAGCACATACGACCAAGTCATGTTCTCGAGCGTCGAACAGGCTGCCGACATGGGTTGTGCCGCCGTCGGGGCAACCATCTACTTCGGCTCAGACGAAAGCACTCGCCAGATTCAGGAGGTCTCCGAAGCCTTCCACCACGCCCACGAGCTCGGAATGGTCACCTTTTTGTGGTGCTACCTCAGGAACCCGGCCTTCAAGAAGGATGGCGTCGACTACCACCTGTCCGCCGACCTCACAAGCCAGGCGAATCACCTCGGGGTCACCATCGAAGCCGACATCATCAAACAGAAGCAACCCGAGAACAACGGGGGATACCCGGCAATCGACTTCGGCAAGACCAGCAAGCTGGTGTACGAGAAGCTGGTGCCCGATCATCCGATCGAGTTGACCCGTTATCAGGTGGCGGGATGCTACATGGGTAAAGCCGGGCTGATCAACTCCGGCGGCGCTTCGAGCGGAGAGAACGACTTCGCCCAGGCAGTCGAGACAGCCATTATCAACAAACGTGCCGGCGGTATGGGGCTGATCTCCGGCCGGAAGGCGTTCCAAAGATCGATGTCGGAGGGCGTGAAGCTCCTCAACCTCATCCAGGACGTCTACCTGGACAAGTCGATCACGGTTGCCTGACCCGGAGAGATCGATCACGCGACACGTTCATCTGCACTGAACCAGCAGCAGGAGGGCATCACGCTACCGGCGTGGTGCCCTCTGTTCTTGACTTGCTTGCCTGCGCGTTGCCATCACCCGCACCGGAGACCAAGGCGCTTAAAAAAAATCCCGGCCATAGACCGGGATTCAGAAGCGGGCGATGAGATTTGAACTCACGACATTCACGTTGGCAACGTGACGCTCTACCACTGAGCTACGCCCGCGACGTTTCTCTCGGGTTGAACAACTGCAACCGCCGACCGCTGGCCATCGCAGCAAAACGCCCCACCCAAGATAGCGCCCCGCCGAACCAGCACCTGCGAAACGCTGACGGGAAACCTAGCGGGTCTGCGTACGATTGTCAATGCCCCATCGCGAGGCGAGACGGACCGGGTCCGCGTCAGGTTTGTGGGTAAACTGGCGAACCGAGCCCGAAGCGCAAGCGACGGGACCCTTGCCGCACCGATCCAACACCCCCGCGCCGCGTGCCATGCCCACGCTTGCGTGGGCATGTGGGCATGACGAAAACCGTAGCCCACTCCCGACAGACGTGGCCGAACTGAAACCGTCTCTATTCACCAGCACTTCCCCAAACGTAGCTGACGAAGCCGGATGGACCTTGCTGACACCTTTTCTGTCGGCGCCATTGCATTCTGGCGGCGATTCGCCGAAAACGTGTGCGATGATTACACTGTAAGTGCCGATAACCCGGGTGCCTCAGGGCAAACCGGTTCCAGCACCATGGGGCACACAGGAGGCAGGCCGTGGACATCTTCATGAATGACAACAAGGTGGAGGACCTCACCTTCGAGACCGGAACGCTCGAGGAGGCCCTCCGGTGTCTGCAACACGAGTGGTGTAGCCCCGGCCACCTGGTCATCGGGCTGAAGTGTGATGGGCTCGACATCGCCCACGGTGAAATGGCCAAGGCCCTCGCCAAACCAGTGACAGAGTTCAAGCGTCTCGAGGTCTCCACCGGTCGACCGGGCGAGCTGGTAGGCGAAGCCATGGATCAAGCCATGACCGCACTGGCTGAGACCGGAAGGGCCAGAACGGATGTAGCTGACCTGCTGACCCAGGGCAAAACCGCTGAGGGCATCGAGGCACTGGCGGAAAGCCTCTCTGTCTGGCAGCAGATCCACGAAGCCATCGCCAAGTCCATCCGCATGCTGGAACTCGAGCCCGACCGGGTGACGATCATGGGGCAGCCTCTCGAAGATGCAATTGGTCGGCCCAGGGACATGCTGCTGCAAGTTAAGCAGGCCCTCGAAGCCCACGACTACGTGCTACTTGCCGACGTGTTGCAGTACGAGTTCGACGAGGTTGCTGAGCTCTGGAAGGCTGTCCTGGCTGAAATCCGCGAGTACGCTGATCACCACGACGACGTTGAGGATCCTACCTGAATCGCCCCTCGAATTTCTTGGCGGGATATTTGACAGCGTTCTTCTTCATCTTGGCCTCCAGCGCAGACGACAAGTCGATTCCCATCGTCTCGGCAAACGAGAGCACGTAGGCAGTGACGTCTGCAAGCTCCTCTTGGATGTCCTGCATGGCCTCACGATCCACCTTCACATTCTCGAGTTGATCCGTGCGAAGCCACTGAAAATGCTCCATAAGCTCAGCCGCCTCAATGGCAATGGAAGCCGACAAGTTCTTGGGATCGTGAAACGGTTCCCACTTCCGCTCCTCGACGAAATCCGCCATGAGCTTTTTCAGCTCAGCCACTGTGGTCGTGTCATCGTTCATGGTCCCTAACTCCTCTCCCTTGCTGTTTTGACGAATCAGAGAGGTTTTGTCCATGGCGAAGATAAGATCAACCTCCGTGATATGGCGGGTTGTGCCGGAGAGTGTTTACGCTGTGGACTCCGCACAACACTGGTCCGCTCAGCGCAGAACCTGGGGCCGCCTCAGAGGAGGGCAATGCCCTTGCCGACAGTTTTCCGGCGCTAAAAGCTCGTCAAGGACCAGAATCCGCTTGACGCGCGGAGCCTATTAGGGTAGTGTTAGGGTATGCAGAAAGTACACTCGATTCGGATTCCGGTTCACGGTTTTATCGAGTTCGATGATTGGGAACGGGATATCATCAACCATCCCGTGTTCCAACGCCTGCGTCGTATCCGGCAGCGAAGGTGAAAGACATGCCGCGGCGATTCTCTGTCACAGGCACGATCGCAAGGTGGCTGCCACCCCGGAAGTGGCAGACTTGGTGGAACTAGAACGGCACAACAAACGCTTCGAGGCCCTGAATGTGGACCAACTCGACGAGAATCGACGGGCGTTTCGCGAAGAGGCCGGTTCACAGTTGGATAAGCTCTTCGAGCATTTCGGTGACCTCACTGCTCGAGAATTGGAATTGCGCGCCACACTCGTGTTCATTGCGAAAGACGGAACGTCAATCACCGAGGGCGAGTTACGGAAGCAGATTCGACATCTGAAGCCAAAGTATGATCAGGGCGAGATCGACGAAGCCGTTGATAGCCTGAGCAAGTCGAAACTTCTAAAAGAAGTCACCTGGCAAAACTGAGGCGGCGGATTGTGCGGCGGCTTTGCAGTCCTCATCAGGTCATTCCAGCTGAGTCGAACAGCGGATCCCGCCGGAGCGTGGTTCGTAGCTTGGCAAGTCCTGCCAGTTCGATCTGCCGCACTCGCTCCTTGCTGACCTTGATCAGCTTCCCGATGGCTTCGAGAGTCTCGCGCCGCACATCCGAGCGCTGGAGGAAACGCCGCTCGATCACAAAACGCTCGGTGGGAGTCAGGTCGGCTTCGGGACCCGCGACAGCTCGGTCTACGCGATCGAGCAGGAGCTCTTCATCAAGCCTGCCCCCCTCATCGGGAGTTGCCCGGAGACGAGAACGTTCCATCGCGACCAAAGCCCGCTCCTTCCGCCGCGATTCGGCCCGCGTCACCAACAGAAAGGCCCGTATGATCGACGTGCAGGCGTATGTGCTGAACCGATACCCCCTCCATGGATCAAAGCCCCTGATCGTCTGATACAGCGCCCAGAGACCCTCACTGTTAAGCCCATCGTCGTCGCTTCGAGATACCCGTGATCGACGCCGCATTTCGTAAACCAACCCTATGTTCGCCTGGAACAGGTGGTTTTCAATACGCTTGTGCAACTCCTGCAAGCCAGTGCGGGGGTCTGGTTTGATCTCAGTGTCGATCCGCGGCACGCTCAATGAATGAGCGCAGGCATGCATCGCTTTGAACAGCGACGCCTCATTCTCGCGTCCGATCTCGCCCGGGTCGTCCAAGAGCCTCCGGGCTTTGGCAATGAGCCTGCCCGCAATCACCGGATCGTGCAGATCGGGATGATCAATGTACTTTAAGCCGCTGCCGACCGATCGGCCGGCTCGTTGTGCGTCGGTGTTCTTCATGATAGCACCACAATTCCAAAGGCGAACATCTGTTCAAGTGTCAGGTATTTCTCGCGGTGCCTCAGCGAAAACCAGGCGCCACGAACCAGCGGGTCTCCATCAGCCGGGGTCCCCAGCAACAACAGCCATTTCATCCGCAACGATCTGGGCCAAAGTCACGCCGTTGAGCACTTCCTTGAGCTCAAGATGCACCTTTCGCAAAGAGCCCTTGACCCTGCATCCGGGCTCCAGCTTGCACGCGGATTCCTCCGCGTAGTCGGGCTGTGCACAACACCGCGTGAGTCGCACAGGACCCTCGACTGCTTCCACCATATGGGCGAGAGTAATCTGCGCTGGCCCTCTCACGAGCTCATACCCGCCCTTGGGCCCTCTGGTGGCGCGCACTAAACCGTAGCGGTTGAGGCTCTTCATGATGTTCATCAGCACCGGAAGAGGCAGGTTGAGGGCTGCACCGATCTCCCGAGCCCGAGCTAGCGACGAACCCTGACGGGCCAGATGGGCCATCGCAGCTACCGCATACTCAGCCTTACGCGACAATGACAGCACCCGGATCCCCCTTAGTTCTCAACGACAAACGAATCCCTATTTAGCACCGAACCAGTGCTAAATCTATCCACAATATAGCACCGATTTAGTACTAATACAAGACCTAATCCAAGAATCGGTTGCAATAATTTGTAACGTCTTTCATAGCATTGCATTAGCATCATAAACGGAACAAAGGACAGCCGGGATATGTCCTCATTGATTCACCATCACTCGAATTATTCCAGTATGAAGTTGTCGTTGCCTCGGACACGTGGAACCGTTATCGGTCGCAAGTCATAGCGCATCGCATCCGTGAGGTCTCTATCTGCGTGGGCTCTCCTACGCGGTCAATCGACACCGAATCAGATGGCGGGGAAGGACCAAACCGAGGACTCTTGACGTGAAAAACGCCTGCCAAGTGCTCATGTGAACGCGATTCGAGACGTCTACAGCAGCCGAGTAGAGGACCGTAGTCCAGACGCACGCTGAAACTGGGAATATCGAGGGCCTGTGGTCACGTGGTGGAAGAAACCGCAGATCGCGGGGAATTCGTCGTCCAAGCCAGTCCTTCGCGCGACCGATAACTCCCTTGGACCGACTCAGTGGAGGCTTTCTGCAATGTGTACCAGTGCGCCGTACGCCATACCTGTGGTTATGAACGCAGTTCGTCAACTCCAGCCGCAGTCAATCCTCGACATCGGAGTCGGGTTCGGCAAGTACGGTCTTCTTTTTCGCGAGTACGTCGATCTGTGGAAGGCTGATGAGCTGGAGGAAACCAAGCGGGAAGCATGGACGACACGCATCGAAGGCATCGAGATCTGCGCCAACTACCTTACTCCCGTTCACGACTTCGTCTACGACAAGATCCACATCGGTGATGCAATCGACATCATCGACCGCCTGGGGCATTACGACGTGATCTTCATGGGCGATGTGCTGGAGCACTTCGAGAAGCAACCAGGCACAATGCTGGTCCGTAAGCTGTATGATCACGCCGACAAGTGCGTGCTGCTGACTTATCCGGCGAACGCCAAACCACGTGGGGGTCTTCTCGGCAGCCAGGCTGAAGCCCATCTCAGCGTGTGGACCCGTGACGATTTTCGCGAGTATGATAGAGTTGCATACACGGTGGTTGAGGAGCGGGCAGACATAGCAGCCATCGCGAAACCGCCCCATCGCCCACCGTTTCTCGTCGGATGCATGGCTGCTCGGCGCCGGGAGGGATGGAAGGGGAAGCTCGTCACTGCCCTTGTTCATACTATCGGACCAAAGGCGGCTTCGACAATTGCGGGCAAGCTGTTGCGAAGACGAATCGCCCTGCGTACGGAGTGATGCGCGGGTTTCAAGCCAGCGACCCGACTGCAACGTAACCCCGGAAGATGGACAACACGCGGAAAATGAACCACCCGCATTGTTCGTGGCTGAACTCTTGGTGAAAGAAAACACCGGCTAGCCGAAGCTACCCGGTGTTTTCCGGAGGGGAAAGAAGCGTCGTGAGACGATTGTCCTTAGAATCATAAGCAAGTCGGGCAACCACGCCAGTTTCGCCGCGAACTCACTGACGTAAGTATGTCCTATAACTGCTCCGAATGCAATGGGGAAAATGCCTTAGAGGCTATTATTTCAGGGGGACAGCGCCCGACCAGAACAACGCAAGCCGTCTGGCAGACAAGCGTGCGGCACGGCGTTGCATATCGACTTCCCTGTGATGATGTCATGATGGACTGTGACACTGGTTTGCACAACATGTGCGCCGAGGGAAGAGACTAGCCATATTGACGGGCTATCAGGTGTGTAGTTTGCCCGTCCTGCTGCTACCGGCGATTCCGCGACGGCTTTCCACTACCAGAAACTCCGCCAAACGCCTCCCCGCAGGTGTAGTGACGGCGTTTTGGACTTGTTGCGCAGCTTCGTTGAACCGTGCGCCTTTCCCAAAGAGAATGCGGTAGGCGTTGCGAACATCTTCGAATTCTTCGTTTGAGAACTTCGCCCGCCTTAACCCGATGCGGTTAATTCCGGCAATGCGCCCGGCAGTGTTGACCATGGCATATGGAAGAATGTCCATCGTCACAACACCGGTGCCAGCGATCATAGCAAGCTCACCTATGCGAACGAATTGGTGAATGCCCGCTCCGCCTCCGAGTGTAACCCCGTTGGCAACGTGAACATGTCCGCCCAAAAGGACGTCATTAACCAGCGTAACGCGGTTGCCGACGGTACAGTTGTGCCCGACGTGGCTACCTGCCAGAAGAAAGCAGTCCTCGCCAACGACGGTCTGCGACTCCGGCACCGTGCCGCGATGAATCGTCACATGCTCGCGCAAGATCGTCCCCTTGCCGAGAATGCAGTAGGTGCGCTCCCCGCCGTATTTGATGTCCTGGGGGGCTTCGCCCACGACCACGCCGGAGTGCATCGTGCACCCCTCGCCTATCTCGGTCCACCCGGTAAGGTAGACGTGATTGATCAGTCGACAACCTGCAGCCACACGGACATCGGCGTCGATAATGCAGTAGGCGCCTACCTCGACGCTCGAATCCACCTCGGCTTTGGGGTCTATCACTGCGGTCGGGTGGATGGCCAACGATCTGTCCTCCAACTGTTGCTGATGATGCTCCCGGCACGGCACCGCCAATGGTCCTTCCGGAGCGTGGCTACGCAGATGTATTAGAGCACGCATCGCACCAACACGCGACTCCGTTTACGTCTTTATGGTCAGCCGTCTTTCGTTTTGGCGGGTAGCTCCAAACCCAAGAGCGCCATAACCATCTGCAGGTCAGCCCACGTCTTTCTCTTCTCCCCGGGGCTGCGCAGCAGGTAGGCCGGATGATAGGTGGGCATGAGCGGGATAGCTGGCCCCACCCCCGCAGTACCGGAAAGATGGTATTCGTGAAACTGACCTCGCAGCCGCCCGATGGACTGGGTAGTGTTCAGAAGGGTCTTGGCCGCCGGTGCACCGAGCGCGATTAAGACCTCTGGCTGGATGATCGACAGTTGTTCAACAAGATAGGCGTTGCAGGCCAATATCTCGTCCGCCAGCGGATCACGATTCCCCGGCGGACGGCATTTCAGCACGTTGCAGATGAAGACCTCCTCTCGCGAGAGGCCCATAGCTAGTATCATCTTGGTAAGCAGTTGTCCCGCTCGTCCAACGAACGTCTCACCCCGCCGGTCCTCCTCGAAACCCGGAGCCTCGCCCACGAAGACGAGCCTGGCCGACGCACAACCCTGGCCGAACACCGTCTGGGTGCGCGTCTGTGCCAGCTCGCAGTTGGTGCAGGTTTTGACCCGCTCCTCGTCAAGCCGTCTCAAACGCTGGGCCTTGTCTTCGGTGTCCGCGTTTGGTTGGGGCGTTATAGCGCGATTGCGGCGTTCAGGAAGGACTATCGGCAGGCCGCCCGTGCCCAGCAGCTTGTCCGTCAGGAATTGCTGCTTGAGCGCCTCTCGGATCTGTGCGTCGTCAATAGTCAAGACTCATCTCCCTCGCCAGAGCAGATTCGGTTTCCTGCTAGCGGTCGGTTTTCTGCACCGCCTGGCAGAAGAGCACCGTTCGGCCGCGTTCCATGCCCACCCTTGCGTGGGCATGGAACCACTGAACCGAGCCCCAAGCGCCAGCGCGGGGATGTTGGATCGGTGCGGCAAGGGTCCCGTCGCTTGCGCTTGGGTCTCGGTTCACCAGTTTACCCACAAACCTGACGCGGCCCCCCATTCGCCGTTTGACAAATATCGCGTGAAGCCTCCCGGGATTCAAGGTACCATATGGTGTCATGTTCGAGTTTGAGGAAATTTCGATAACCCTGGCGGATGGTTACGAAGCCTATGCCCGCTACTGGTGCCCGCAGGCGCTGCGCGGAGCCGTCCTGTACCACCACGGTATTCAGTCGCACTGTGGGTGGTATGAGATGTCGGCCAGACGATTGATGCAAGCCGGTTTTGCAGTGCTGCAGGTGGATCGGAGGGGTTGCGGGCGTAACGAACCGAACCGAGGTCACGCGAACTCGGCGGATCAACTCATCGCAGACGCCCTGTCCGGACGAGACGAGCTTTCGCGGCGTTGTGGTTTCAGGGATCACCATGTCATCGGAGTAAGCTGGGGAGGTCGGCTGGCTGTGTCCACCTACGTGACGGACCCCACCAACGTGGTGAGCCTGTCGCTGGTGACACCGGGGCTCTTTCCACTGGTGGGCGTTTCGCGTCGAGTGATGTCTGAAATCGCACAGGCGATGATGTATGAGCCGGGGAAGCTCTTTGACATTCCGCTGAGCCGCGCCGAGCTGTTCACGTCGGACTCAGACTGGCAGCGGTTCATCGACAACGACAGTCTGACGCTGAGGCAAGCAACAGCCGGTTTCTACCTGGCTTCACGCCGCATGGATAAGATCATCGCCAAGCTGGCTCAATCTCCCGAACTCCCCGTCCACCTGCTGTTGGCTGGTGATGAGCGCATCGTCGACAGCGACCGGACGATCGAGTTTATACGGAAACTCGAATGGTCCAACAGCCGAGTTTCAACATACGCCGATCTAAGGCATTCCCTGGAAATGGAGGGTGACCCCGAAATGTACTATCGTGACCTCGTCGCGTTCGCGGAGGACCTCTCGACCCGGACTCCCCAGAGAAACTGATCGCAACGGCATGATGCGCGAGCCACTCGAGCGTTTCCCGCCAGGAGGTCGGCCGCGGTCAGGATAACCCGCAGAAACACGTGTGATGTGACACTCGTTTGTGCGTTGTTGCGTTGTCGAAGATCAGCTCGACGTAAGCGTCCTAACCATGGGCCATATCTTGAAGCTAACGAATGGACCAGGGATGTTGGGCGATAACGTAGTCAATACGATTCTCGATGAGCGCATCGGCGAATCTCGTATCGCCTTGCTTCAAGGTTCGACCTGGACGCAGGCGCTGCGGGCGCGGATCTGTACGGGATCAAGCCACCGCGTTAGAGCCTCACTCGCGCGGGCGCTGCCCATGCGCGTGCTGATCTGGGTTCGCAATTCCTGGAACTCATCCTCGCGTCCGCTAGTGGTTTCGAGCCACTGGACAACGAGGAGCTTGGGGTCCTGCTTCATCTCGATGATGGCGATCGGATCGGAAGCCTGCTCCAGACTGAAGATCTCCTCGACGGTCTCGCCCGGCAGCCAACCGGGTCCTGCGACGTAAGCGCCGGGTTTGCTGCGTGCCATTGAAGCCTGCTCAGGACGGACCCGCGCGAACGGATCGGGCTCAAAGAACTTCACGGAAACGCCGCCACCCGCCTCCATTACTGCGGCCAGTTCCTCGTCTGCGTCAAGTGCGTCCTTGATGTTGCCCGTAGCGGAACTCCTGGTTGCCTGCATGAGTCTCCTGGCATGTTGTCCGGCTGTTTCGTACGCCCGCAGCAGACGAAGGTCCTCGACGACCGAATCGCGAACCTCGTCCAGCGATTCGGCGGGATGGGCCTCTCGCGTCGCGATCACCCTGAATACGTAAACGTTGCCGGCGGAGTCCTTCAGTATCGTTCTGCAGGTCTGGAAAAGTGCCAAATAGTCTGAGGGTGTTGCTTTGTCCGGAATCGGCGTGATCCCCTGACATTGGAACGCCAACGACTGCAGGTCCGGAGGTCGCCCGACACCCGATGTAACTCCACGAGCCTTGCCGATGTCGGGGACGTCCCAGGCCTTGTCTCGTGGGAAGAAATCGGTCTGGGAAACCGAGAGAGCCTCCGCGTAATCCAGCTTTCTGTCGTCGATGTTCTTCAACAGATCGGCGAAGTAGTCGGGGGCGTCAACACCGTCCGGCAGAGTGCGGTATCTTGTTTCCGTATCCCTGGGGGCACCCAACCACGGCACGCCGGCCTGCATAACCAACCAGCCGCCGATGCGACCGGCAATGTCGTCCGCCTGCCGCGTACGAGTCCGCTCGATCGCTATCTGTTTTGCTTCATCCCATTCGAGGTACTTGGGCTGCTCGCTTTCCTGGTTCTCGGTTCCCGAGGATTCGGAATTCCGGAACTTGGGATCGGTCTCTCGGTTTTCATCGAAGTACTTTCGGGCGCTTTTTTCCAGAAGCATCGCCAGCGCCGGTGCCCCGTCAGCCCGGGCTTGAATGGCGTCTCCGATCACGTCGCGACTTATCTTGGCATACTGCAGCTTGATCGACGGCGAAATGAGATATCCGAAATCAAGCCCCCTGCCTGGTTGGGAGTCGCGGTACTCGCTGAAATGCTCCTGCAATTCCGCCTCGGTGAACTCGGCCTCCGTGTCCAGAAAAGCGCGGGCGGAAAGAGACACGCCACGGATTTTGACCTTGTCCAGCGCCGCCCGGGCGGCGATACGGATCTCGGCTTCGCTGGGTGCAGCGGCCCAGGCAACCGCGATCGAAGAGCTACGCAGCATCTCGAATTCGGCGAGGGCCTGGTAGACGGCGGCCGATTTGATTCTCCGACTATATGCGACCCTGTTGACAAACTCGTCCGCCTCGGGACCGGACCACCTGGAACGGGCCAATTCCACATTCGGCGCGAAACCAAGCCGCCGCGCCTCACGCTGGAGGAGAACCCAGTCGATCTGTTCGATCTTGTCGCTTGTGTTCAAAGCTCCGAAGGGCTCGCGCCAGTTCTGAAACATTCCCTCCAGGATACTGGTCGTCAGGTTCGCTCGGCCCACGTCGTTCCCGGTAATGGGACCGAGATCACTGTCAAAACCCGCGGTCTTTCCCGGATCGATGCTGAAAAGGCTCTCGAGTGCTGAACCTCCGACGAACACAATCATCAGAAAAGCCATGAAAATGGCCAGCAGCTTCTTATTGTGCTTGCGAAAGAACTTCATCATGATGACGTAACCCTTTTAACCATCAGTACTTAGGGTGCTACTGCGCAGAATCAAACAATATAGACGATTTCCGCCGGAAATCAACCCGCAATCTGACGATCCGTGCATCTCAGGTTTGACATCGGACGGCGGTCTTGATAAGTCCCGCCCGCTGGGGAAATTGAGTCCAGCAAGAACTCGCAGGGTGGAGAGAACGGGCCGGCCGGTCGATATCATTGTCCAACGACCGTGTCTCCGATAACTATTCGGCGTTGCCCGTCGGGAAGGTACATAGTGGCTACACGCGCGCAACATACTGGTAAAGCGTTGGTTATCGTCGAATCGCCCTCCAAGGCGAGAACCATCAACAAATATCTCGGCAACGATTACCATGTGATGGCGAGCATGGGGCACGTACGCGATCTTCCCTCGCACGAGCTGGGTGTGGACACCGAAAGGCAGTTCGAGCCTATCTATGTGGTTCTCGATTCGAAGCGTAAGATCGTCTCCGAGCTGAAGCGAGCAGCGGACAAAGCCACGGCTGTGTATCTCGCGACCGACCCTGACCGGGAGGGGGAGGCAATCGCCTGGCATTTGATTCACGCGCTTGATCTCAACTCCGACAACGCGAGACGGGTGGTTTTCAACGAAATCACAAAGTCGGCTGTCGCCCAGGCGTTCGCCGCAGCGCACAAGCTGGACATGGAGAAGGTCAATGCCCAGCAGGCCCGCCGCCTTCTGGACCGGATCGTCGGTTATCAGCTAAGCCCGCTGCTTCAGCGCAAGATCGCCAAGGGTTTATCAGCCGGCAGGGTGCAGTCGGTCGCGGTCCGGATGATCGTGGATCGCGAGCGTGAAATCCGGGCATTTGTTCCCGAGGAATCTTGGCGCATTTCAGCCTGTTTCGCCACAGACGTGGAAAACGCCGCAACGTTGCGAGATAAGTGGTGTAAGTTTCTCGCGAGAGGGAAGTCGGGCGACAACGGACCGACGGTCAAACAGCGCAATGGCTGGCTTGGCGAGCATCAGTGTTTCTCAGCTGAGCTTGTCGGATTCTCGGGCGAGGACTGCAAACCGACAACGCATAAGCAGGCCCGGGAGATCGTCGAAGCCCTCGGTTTCGTCACCGATCACGTCGACGAGCGGGACCACGAGCTCTACGCAGACAAGGGTCTGCGGCAAATCGTGATCGTCGGCGAGATCGACCCGCAGGCTGCTTCACGGTTCTCGATCAAGGACATTCAGAAGAAGCGCACGACAAGCCGGTCCGGTCCGCCCTTCACCACAGCTGCTCTTCAGCAGGCGGCTTCGAGCACTTTGGGCTTTGGTCCTTCCAAAACGATGCGTATCGCTCAACAGCTCTACGAGGGCGTCGACCTGGGAGGCGCACAGGGGCAGGTGGGTCTGATCACTTACATGCGGACCGACTCGACCAACCTGAGCAAGGAGTCAGTGGGATCGGCTCGCGACTGGATTAAGGACCAGTTCGGTGACCCATATCTGCCGGCAAAGCCCAACGTATTCGCCAAAGCCAAACGTGCTCAAGAGGCTCACGAGGCTATACGCCCCACCGAGGCGGCGCGCGAGCCGGAGTCGATCCGCGGACAACTGACAAGAGACCAAGACAGGTTGTATGACCTCATCTGGCGGCGGTTCATATCCTCCCAGATGATGCCCGCTCAGTGGGATTCCACCACCGTCTTGGTGGCTGCGGACACCGACGAGGGCCAAGCGGTCTTTAAAGCCAGCGGTCGGCGTCTGGCGTTCGACGGGTACCTGCGGGTGATGGGTATGCCGCAAAACGGTGATGTAATATTGCCCGCCCTTGAAGTCGCAGCAGAAGTAGCGCCTCTGCAACTGGAACCCAAGCAGGTGTTCACGTCTCCACCATCGCGGTATTCGGAAGCCTCTCTGGTCAAGAAGCTGGAGTCGGAAGGTATCGGCAGACCCAGTACGTACGCCGCAATCATCGGTACGATTCAAGAGCGCGCATACGTCGAGCTTATCGACAAGGCGCTGCACCCCACAGACCGCGGCGAGGTGGTCACCGACAAGCTCGTCGAGCACTTCCCCAAGGTGATGGACTTGAAGTTCACATCCTACATGGAGGATGAGCTCGACAAGATCGAAGAAGCCCATCTGGATTGGGCGCACGTGCTAAGCGAGTTTTACGTGCCTTTCAAGCAGGCTCTGGACGCCGCCCAGACGGAAATGGAACCGGTCCGCGCCCAGCCAAGCGAATACACATGTCCTAATTGCGGGAAGGAGATGGTGTATCGTCTGGGTAAAAACGGTCGCTTCCTGGCGTGTACGGGTTACCCGGATTGCACGGTATCGATGAACATCGACCGCGACGGCAAGCCCGTCGAGCAGGTCGCGGTGGATGTGACCTGTCAGGAATGCGGCAAGCCGATGTCATTGAAAACAAGCCGGATGGGTCCTTTTCTCGGATGCACGGGCTATCCCGAATGCACCTTCACGATGCCCAGCGATGAGAACGGAGTTCCTTTAAGGAAGGTCGAGGCAGACGAAATCAAGGAGACCTGCGATGAGTGCGGCAAGGAGATGACCGTCAAGTTCTCTCGCGGGCGCGCCTTTATGGGATGCTCATCGTACCCCAAATGCAAAGCCACCAAACCGCTTCCACCCGGCGTGTACGTCGAGAAACCCAAACCAGAAGCTGCCGGAGTGCGCTGTGACAAATGCGGTCGCCCCATGGTGATCCGCTCGGGCAAGCGCGGTCCTTTCCTTAGTTGCTCGGGTTTCCCCAGGTGCCGCAACGCGATGCCCAAAGACAAGATCGAGCACCTGCGCGAACTGGAGGCTGCCGGCAAGATACCCGAAGCTCCCAAGGATACGCCTGCCACCAACGGAAAGGGGCGGAAACGCACATCCAAAGCAGTGGACGTGCCACGCACGGCTGATGGCAAAGTCGACTACGAAGCCATGGGACCGCCGCCGCCGGGGTTCGCCTGGACACGAACCGGCAGACCGGTTGTGGAGACTTGGCCCGAGGAGCCGCTTATCTGCCCGGATTGCGGCAGCGAGCTCAGCATGAAGACCGGGAGGTTCGGTCCGTACTTCGGTTGCAACGCCTATCCGAAGTGCTCGTTTGTCTCGAACCTGCGCGGCGCAGCCAAGAAGCGGGCTGAAGCGGAGAATCCCACGCCCGCGAAACCCAAGCCCATCCCGACGAGCATTCCCTGTGACGAGTGCGGCGAGCTGATGGTCATCCGAACCGGCAGATCGGAGCCGTTCCTGGGATGCAGCAAGTACCCCAAGTGCAAAGCGACCAAGCCTCTACCAACAGGCGAAACCGTCGAGAGCCTGTCCGCAGGATGAGACCACTCCCCAGGGTGCGCGCTGGATGGAGCAATTCGGCTTCCCGTGGCCAATTGGGGTAGTCAGAAATCCCGGCGGCAGAAGATCCACATTGCGAGCATGACGATGACAGCCTCGAACGCCAGCGACGAGCCGATTGACTGAAGCGGGCTGATCTCGAGCAACTGCTTTTCATACTTGCGAGCGTTGGCGATCTGATCTTTTTCGGATTGTGACGCGCCGCCCAGCATCGACGCGGGAAATATGTCGATGCTTGCCCCCGCTCCCGTCCACCTGGCGGCCAGGTATTGGATGTGCCCGGTCTTGGGTGGTATCCAGCTTGCGACCTTGATGGTGCGATAGGCCTCTTGGTGTTCCTGCAACTCCGGATACTGCTCGAAGGTGTCCCGAGCGACCTGTGGGCAGGCGAAGACAAACCACGCGCCCATGGTAAGGAGGATGGCTGCCACCGTGGAGCCCGTCTTCACCGACACCAATACGGATACGCAGTACAGATAGCTGAATAGTAGTACCATGAGCGGGATACAAAGAAGATAGGCGGGCACCCAAACATGCCAGCGGAATCCCATAACCAGAAACGAGAGCACGACGAAAATCGTCGCCTGGAGAAAAGCGAACACCATGCCGCAAAGGTACTTGTAGAGAAACAGCCTGGACCTGCTGATGGGCTTGGAAAGGGGAACGTCAATCTGGCCGCGCTGCATCATCGAAGGAAACATGCCGGCTGTAGCGATTATCACTAGGGTGATGCCGATCCATCCCAGAAAGATGCTGGTTACCATGTAGACAACCAGACCTATGATCCGCGACCTGCCCATATCGGAAAACGGGTTGTAGAAGTCCGTCTCGTACTCGAACGCCCCGAAGAGGTAACTTATCCGGTTGGCTTCGAACCCCATGCTGAGCATTGCCAGCACGACCATCAGCGTGATGATCACCATTACCCAGAAGATCTTGCGATCCAGGGATTCACGAACGCTGTCGACAATCAGAGTCCAAAGCTGCATGAATCAACCGTTCAATGATCGCTCCTCCGAGCGTTCCGTGGGGACATCGGTGATGGCGCCGCATCGCCCACGACCTCGATGAGAATGTCCTCCAAACTGAAGCGGTGCGGCTCAACCGATCTGATGGCCAATCCGTGGCTACGGAGCAGATCGACCACGCGATTCACCTTCTTCAGATTATGACCCGACAGGGTGACGACGCTCTGCTCGATGGTTGCGCCGACCTCGCTGATCTTGTCTGCCACCTGTGTGGCATCACCCGAGAAGGCGATCTGATACTCGACCGTATGGTCGGTAAGTTCTGACAAGGTGCCTTGGCGATGCACGAGTCCATCCACCAGGATGGCTACCCGATCGCACACCATCTCCAGTTCGCTTAGGAGATGGGAATTGAGGAAGACCGTCTTGCCCTGGCGCTTGAGCTCAACGAGCAGCTCGCGGATCGTCCGCCGCCCTACCGGGTCCACACCATCGGTTGGCTCGTCTAGCACGACCATCTCGGGGTCGTTCATGATCGCCTGGGCAATCCCAAGCCTCTGCATCATTCCTTTTGAATACTTGTCGATGCGGGTGTGGCCCCACTGGGCGAGGTCGAGGCGTTCGAGGAGCTTGCGAGCATTTTCCCTGCGGGTGCGGCGAGGCACCTTCGCGAGAGCAGCGTAGTGATCAAGCAGTTGCAGGCCGGTCAGATAAGGCGGAAAGTGATGGTCCTCGGGCAGATACCCCATTCTGGCCAGCTTGCCGCGATGGCCCACGGGACGCCCCAGGATCGTTCCCAGCGCGTTGTCAGGCTTGACCACGGTCATCATTATCTTGACCAGCGTGCTCTTCCCAGCCCCGTTGGGTCCCAAGAGACCGAAGATTTCCCCGCGTCCGACCTGGATGTTGACGCCCTTAAGAGCCTGGATTGTCTTGCCGTACGTCTTGCGCACGTCGATCAGGTCGACTCCCCAATTGGTCATCTCGGTCATCGTAACCACAGTGGGCCTCGCTGCCTGATCAGTTCGTCAGCCACTCCAGAGGCAGTATCATCGACCGACAGATCGATCCATTCCACGTCGGGAAACCGCTTGAACCAGGTCCGCTGGGCTTTGGCGAACTGTCGGGTGTTGATTTTGATGTTTTCGACGGCCTGTGCAAGAGAGCATTTCCCTTGCAGATGGTCGATAATCTCCGCGTAACCCAGCGCCCGGCGTGCCGTCAAGCCAAGAGGGGCCGCATCCGCCAGCAGTGATCGAACCTCGTCGACCAGATCGGATTCGATCATGTTCTTCACGCGCTCGTTTGTGCGATGGTTCTGGTCAGCGAGATCCCAGCGCAGGCCGATGAAGACGCAATCGTACTTACGCCTTTCGCGGTTCCATTGGGTTTGCAGCTCGCTTATCGGTTTCCCGGTGAGCTCATGCACTTCCAATGCCCGTACGATACGCCGCAGGTCGTTGGGGTGAATCCGCAAAGCGGCCGCCGGGTCAACATCGGTAAGTCTTTCGTGCAGGGCTTCCTTACCGAGCTTATCCGCCTCCTCTCGGAGACGGGCCCGGAGCTTCGGATCGGCGGAAGGTCCTTCGAAAAGACCTTCGGTAAGACCCTTGATGTATAGAGCGGTCCCACCGACGGCGAAGATCGGCTTGCCCCGGGCGGCGATCTGGTCGACTGCTTTTTCTGCTTTCTCGACGAACTGCGCGACGGAGAACTCCTCGGAAGGGTCAGCCACATCGATCAGATGGTGGGGGATTTCTCGCCGCTGTTCGGTCGACGGTTTAGCCGTGCCGATGTCCATTCGGCGGTAGACCTTCATCGAGTCGACGCTGATGATCTCGCCACCGCAGCGTTTCGCCAGCTCTCGCCCGAGGCCTGCCTTGCCCGAACCGGTGCATCCGAGAATGAAGGTTATCCGTTGCGTCATCGGCAAAGAAAGGGGGCAAGAGCCCCCATTTTCGGTGCATGACCAATGCGGGAACTCGAACCACGAGAGTCCCGCTGAAAGCCCCCGAGCCCTGTTTCCTTTTGGGTTATCGCCTGCGGCGTCGGGGGCGCTTCTTGTTCTTTTCCCAGGGAGGGATGCGAGCATCACGAACGCGGAACACCACCCAGACAACGCACAGAACCGTCAAAACACCAGCCATGGTGCTGAGCATCAGCAGCAAAGTGGATGCAGTAACGATCGATTGAGCGCTGGGATCGACCGGAATGTCACCCTGGACCTCTGGCTTGACAACCCTGGAGGCGACAAACAGCCCGACTGACGAAACCGCGCAGGCAACCAGCGCGAGGATGATCTTCCACATCGGCCACTTGGCGGAGTTCTTACTCATTTGAAACCCATCCCGAGAAAAGTGAGATCATGACCGCCCGGCGTTGTCCGCTACCGATCATCCTCATCCGACGGCGTACACATTAGACCGCGCCAGGGGCGGATCTTCAAGCTGCCGTCGTCCTTGGGGGTGCTTAGCTTCTGTGTGGCACGCAGCGAATCCATGGCTCAGGCATTCGTCTGTCAGTCTCGGCTCATGAAGATCCGCAGCACGTACCAGAACATCAACGCAACCGAGGCAAAGAGCTCCAGAGCGGCTCCTACGTAGAGGTGTTCTGGATAGTGACGAAGGATCTTCGAGGTATCGTAGAGGATGGCGGCCCCGGCCAGAGCGACCATCGCCACCGAGAACCACATCCCCAGGCTGAAACCGAAGATGACCCCCGCGACGATCACCAACAGTGCACAACCCAAACCCCACCGCAGAATCCCGCCGAGGAAGGAGAAGTCTGTCCTGGTCATGAAAGCGATGATCGTCAGACCCGTGAACCCGACCATGGTCACGACGGCGGCGCTTTCGATCGTGCCCGGAGCGAGCTTTTGAGCCATATACAGAAGCGGCACGAAAATGAGGGCTTCAGCCGCAACAAAGCCGGTAAGCGCCGCATACTGGACCGCCAGCGACCGTGCGGAGTGGGCTGCATGAGTGGCCAACCATGAGACGACAATGAACCCGCCCAGCACCCACAGCCAGCTTACGCCCAGAAGGGCGCCGGCGATTCGCTCCGCCGCCCCCGAGGTGAACAGCAACACCTCGATCAGCGTGAACGCGATTATCGCGCCGAAGAGGTGGACATAGGTGCGCATGATGAATCGAGCCCGGGTATTTACGTCAGTCAGACCAACCGGGCGAGCACCAAGATCACCGCCAAACACCTGTTCCACCTTTGCTGTCATCGCAAGTCTCCACTATGGTCTCTTATAGAAGGATGTTGCGGCTGATCTGCACGCAGAAACCGCCTGACCGTGACGCGCGGTCTCGATGGCAAAGTGCCCCGGCTTGCCAGCCTCTCGCCAGAAATACGCTTCCGTTGCACATCCCGCCAGCCTCGCCATCGTCAAAGGCGCTTGGAGGAGGCCGCCTGCAGGATTGTAGCTCGCCGGCTGCGATTGCTACAAGTGCGGATCGGTCGAAAATGTCCGGAAGGGGTCGCGTCAGGTTTGTCGATAAGCTGGTGAACCGAGCCCGAAACGCGAGCGACAGGGCCCTTGCCGCACCGATCCAACACTCCCGCGCTGGCGCTTGGAGCTCGGTTCAGTGGTTCTATGCCCTCGTCAAACGGCAGCTACACCGGGGCGAGACCTATCCATTGACTTGAAGCGGACCCCATCGAGACCCAGGCAGGAACGAACTGAACCGGGCAAAGTGTCTCCTGTCTGGGGGGTACGTGCAAACTTGTCTGCCCGCGGACGAGGAGAGCAGGTACATGGGCAAGTAGCGGCTTGCCCACATCACGCGGCTGCCGTATCCCACGAGCTGCCGACTCGTCTCCCGTTTGGAAATGCGATGGACCGCACCCCCCTGACCGGGCGGCGTGTGGACAAGGTCCGCCCGGCGTGGCATACTTGAGCAACCGGATAAGGGCTTCAAGACACACGACCGGACGGCTGGATGGCAAGCACTGGAGCAGCTTCTGGTTCTGTATGGTGGCTGGAACGTGCTTCTCCTCGAGAGGGTACAGGAAGCCGCCCGCTACATGAGAACTGAAGACGCTCTGGGGTCTGGAGGTTCACACCACGACTACGGAGGATAGCTTGCGACGATGAGCATTCTAATTAACAGAGAGACGACCGTAATCTGTCAGGGTATCACCGGAAAAGCCGGTGCGTTTCATGCGGCTGCCTGCATCGAGTACGGCACTAAGATCGTGGGCGGTGTCTCACCGGGTAAGGGCGGCACGAAATCCGAGCACGGTCTTCCGGTTTTCAACACCTGTCACGATGCGGTGGCGGCTACCGGCGCCGACGTGTCGATGGTGTTCGTACCGGCGCCCTTCGCCGCGGACGCAGCCATGGAGGCGGCGGACGCCGGATGCTCGCTGGTGGTCCTTATTACCGAAGGTGTCCCGACGCTCGATATGATCAAAGCCCGCGAGTACCTGGACCAGAAAGACACGCTCCTTGTCGGCCCCAACTGCCCGGGCGTCATCACTCCGGGAGAGTGCAAGATCGGGATCATGCCCGGGTATATCCACAAGGCTCGTGAGAACGGGACCAAGACCGTGGGTGTCATTTCGCGGAGCGGCACGCTTACATACGAAGCCGTCTGGCAGTGCACGATGCTGGGAATGGCCCAGTCCACGTGCATCGGTATCGGCGGCGACCCGGTTAAGGGGCTTAACTTCATCGAGCTGCTGAGCATGTTCGAGGAAGATGAACAGACCGACGCGATCATCATGATCGGCGAGATCGGCGGAACGGATGAAGAGATGGCGGCTAAGCACATCGAGCGGAAGATCACCAAACCGATCGTCGCCTTCATCGCCGGGCAGACCGCTCCGCCGGGCAAGCGTATGGGACACGCCGGGGCAATCATAAGCGGAGGAGAGGGGACGGCGGCCTCAAAGATCGACGCCTTGAAAGAGGCTGGCGTGATAGTAGCTGATTCACCCGCGACAATCGGCGAGTCACTGGCGGCTCAGCTTTAGTGATGGCGCCTGTTCCGTAAGCCCGAGCGGGGTGACGAAGACGCCCATATCTCTGGGACCCATCCGCCGCCCCTGCCGGGGCTTGGGTGCTTGGGATACCTGTCCACCACGGGCTGGCGCCCGTGGCTGGAGACCTTCGCCCCTCTGGGGCTGGTGCGTTGTCGCTCCGAAACACACGGGTACGGATGCGCGTGCATCCCTGGCTTAAGGTGCGTCGGAGCAACCTCCTTGGCCCAACACGGCGAGCCATCCGATACTGACCCTAACGCGGAGACGCCGCCGGTGCGGCAGGACCCTTTGGGTGAAGAGACGATTCCCGTCGCCAGACCCATAGTCCTCGATCTGATTGACCCCCCAGGCTCGGAGATGTTGCTGACCCACAGCAGCACGCCTGCCAAATCCCTGATGGACATAGGTATTCTGGTCCTTCTTCTGTTCGCGGCTGAAGTGGTTGCCGCCTCCGTTTTCTTGGCGGTGGGCGGGGACGAACAAGGTCTCAGCAACATGGAGTCCGAGACGAGTAGGTTGCTCGTGCCGCTACTGACCGTCCGGTTGGTGGTCGTCCTGACCGTTGTTTGGCTGATTCTCAAATACCGTTGTCAGTCCGTCCGGTCGATCGGCGTCACAAACCGGGGATTGCTGTTGAACTTGCCGATCGGCGGGCTAACGGCTGCTTGTGCCGGCGGATGCAACTTCGTGGTCATGACCGTCCTGCTGTTTCTGTTCCCGTCCCTGCTAGAGCAGATGATCCGCAACGCCGAGCAGATCGACTCGCTGATGCCTGACATGCCTATCCTGGCGACCGGTGGCGTCATGCTCATGGTCGGTGTGTGGGAGGAGGTGTTCTTCCGGGGTTTCTTGATGACCCGGATCAGGCGCGCCACCAACAGTTGGGTGCTGGCTGTGCTCATCAGCACAGCCGTCTTCGTTCTTCCACATCTGCTGGAGCAGACGCCGGCAGCCATGATCCCGATCGCTGTCTTGTCGCTGGTGTTCAGCTTGGTTACGATCTGGCGGCGTTCGATCATTCCTGCGATCGTGGCTCACGCCATCTACAATCTGACCGTGCTGGTCTATCTGACGTTCTATGGGAAGGACCTCTTGGCATGAGCGCTGAATCGACGCCGTCAATCCTCATCCGCCCAGCCGTCGCCGAGGACTATGACCGGATCGTCGCCGTATGGCAGACCACTGGGCTCACATTCTGCCATGAAGGGCGCGAAAGCAGAGAGGCTTTTGAGCGCCAGCTCGGACAACTCGCGGGCTTGTATCTTGTCGCATGGGACGATGACAGGCTCGTGGGCGTGGTGCTGGGGTCCCACGACCAACGCAAAGGATGGATCAACCGGCTGGCGGTGCTGCCCGAATATCGACGACGGGGTATTGCCGCCCAGCTCGTCTGTGCCTGCGAGGAGGCCATCCGGGCCCGGGGAATAGAGATCATAGGAGCGCTGGTTGAGCAGGGAAACGGAGCTTCTATCGAGTTCTTCGAGCATGTTGGCTATCGCAACGATGTCCCGGCCCGCTACTTCAGAAAACTCGACAGACCGGGCGTATGAGCTTCGTAGCGCTCAGTGTGTGGCTATCTTGTGATAGAGTGCGGTATGCCATTGTCACGCTTGTGGGTACGCCGGGTGCCACGGGCAAGCTGTGCTTGCCCGTGCCTTACCCGTATGCTTACTCTATCATCCACGGGCAAACGAGTTTGCCCGTGCCACCCCGGATGGGATGCACGCCGGGCCGCGTGGGGGAAGTAAGATACGGGATCTTGGTATCGCCGGATCAGGGAGGTCGTAATCGTGCCCCCAAAAAGCATCACAACGCGCACCATCGTGGGGCTCGAGGTTCACGTCCAGCTCTTGACGAAAACCAAGATGTTCTGCGGTTGTCCGGTCAAGTTTGGTGCGGCTCCCAACACCAACGTCTGTCCCGTTTGTCTGGGACATCCCGGCACGCTGCCGGTGATCAACCGGATGGCGCTTCATCACGCGGTTCGCGGTGGGCTGGCCCTCGGATGCACGATCGCACCGTTCACTAAATGGGACCGAAAGAGCTACTACTATCCCGACTTGCCCAAAAACTACCAGATAAGCCAATACGATTTGCCCGTCGCCTCTGACGGACGGCTGGAGGTTTCCGTCGGCCGTTCCACCAGGAGCATAGGGATTATCCGGGCGCATCTGGAGGAAGACGCCGGTAAGAACATCCACGACCCGTCGGGGTGCACCCTGGTTGATCTCAACCGCACGGGAACGCCGCTGCTGGAGATTGTCACCAGACCTGACATAACATCTGCCGCCGAAGCGTTCGCCTTCTGCACGGAACTCCAGCGTTTGATGACATACCTTGGCATCAGCGAGGGCGTCATGCAGAAGGGGCAGATGCGCTTCGAGCCGAACGTCAACGTCGCCATAGGCAGCGACGGTCGCGAGTACTTTACGCCGATCGCAGAGATCAAGAACCTCAACAGCTTTCGTGCAGTCCGCCTGGCGATCGAGTACGAATCCAAGCGGCAGGTAGAAGCGTGGCTTGGCGACCATGACTACCAGAAGGGCAAACGCCCCAACGAAAACCGCGGGTTCTCCGACGAGAAGGGGATCACCGAGTTCCAGCGGTCCAAGGAAGCCGCCCACGATTATCGCTACTTTCCCGATCCGGACCTGGTTCCCGTCGAGCTGAGCGAAACCTGGATCAAAGAGTTGGCTGATGCTCTTCCGGAGTTGCCGCTCGCCAGGAGACGACGTTTCGTTGACGACCTGGGTCTGCCCCCCGCGCACGCCGAGACCATCGTCGCCCATTTGCCGACAGCCGATCTTTTTGAGCGGGTTTGTCAGACCGGTGCTCCCGCCGACGTCGCGGTCAAGCAGTTCGTTAACATCTGGATGAAGCTGGCAGCGGATCGCGGAGCCAAGGTGACCGACCTCGGTGTCGATCCCGACCGAATGGCTGATCTGTCCAGGATCACCGAGGAGGGCGTGGTCAACAGATCGGTCGTCGGTCAGATTGCCGAAGCCATGCTGGACAGTGGCGATTCGCCTGAACAGTTGGCAGAGTCGCTGGGGCTGGTTCAGATTCATGACGCCGGCGCAACAGCCGGTTGGGTCTCCGAGGTCATCGCAGCCAACGACGAGGCTGTCCGCGACGCTCTGGACAATCCCAAGAAAGCCAAGGCAGCCTTGGGTTTTCTGCGCGGTCAGGTGATGCAGCGCTCCGGCGGGAAGGCCGACCCTAAGCTTGTCGGGAAGTTGATCGAAGAGCAACTGGCAAAGCTCGATCGAAACTGACGCCCTTTTCCGGTGGGTGTCCCGTGGCTTTAGCCTTGAGGACCGCGAAATCGACCGTCGTAATCGTGTCCCCCACCTCTAAAGAGGTGGGCCACCCAACCCGCTTGCCCTCTGCCACAGAAGATGGCAACACCCGACAGCGAAGATAATCCGGTGTTGATGTTGGCGCGCCCGCGAAACACCCTACACTCTAGGGCGCTTACGGTACTTGCATGGCGGCCGCATTCATGCGCCGCCGGGCAAAGAAGCACCGTTCGGCCGCCACACAAAACTAGAGCTTGCTCTAGGGTGTGCGCGGAAGGGTGCGGAATCTGACTTGAACTGACCGGCATTTGAGGGAGAGATCATGCCTGACGTGAGTGACTTGTGCGTGGCGATGATCAGTTCCTATGTCCCCCGTCAGTGTGGGCTGGCGACTTTCACGAATGACCTCGGTACTGCTCTGTCCGAGGAGGCCTTCGGCCAGTCGATGCAAAGCGGGCGGATCAACATCATCGCGATGAACGATCGAGACGGCGAGTACACCTATGGACTGGAGGTGGCCGGCGAGATCCGTCAGCATCGTAAAGAGGATTATCGCAATGCCGCCGACGTGCTGAACAACAGCAAGGTCGATGTGGTAAGCCTCCAACACGAGTATGGCCTGTTCGGCGGAGCGGACGGCGAGTACCTCTTCGGTCTTCTGGAGAGGCTTCGCAAACCGCTTATCACCACGCTGCACACGATTCTGAGCGAACCATCTCCCGGGCAACTGGACGTGCTGCGGCGAGTATGCGAACACAGCGGTGCCGTAGTGGTGATGGCCCAGCGGGCTCGCAAGATCCTAAGCGAGGTCTACGGCGTCGATCCGGACCGCATCCGGCTGATTCACCACGGCGTTCCCGACGTTCCTTTCGGCGATACAGAGCCTTTCAAGGAGCGTTTCGGAGTAAGCGGGCGCCCCGTGATTCTCACCTTCGGGCTGTTGAGCGCCAGCAAGGGTATCGAGACGATGCTCGACGCGCTAGGGAGGGTCGCGCCCGAACATCCGGACGTAGCCTACATCGTCTTGGGGGTAACACATCCGGCTGTCCGACGCGAGTCGGGCGAGTCCTATCGTCTTTCGCTGGAGCGGCGAGCCGTCGAGCTTGGAATCCAAAAGAACGTTCTCTTTCACAACCGCTATGTTTCCCTGGACGATCTGCGCGAATACTTACAGGCGGCTGACCTGTACGTGACGCCGTACCGGGCCAAGGAACAGATCACCTCCGGAACGCTGGCATACGCGGTGGCTTCGGGGCGCGCGGTGATCTCGACGCCATACTGGCATGCGGAGGAACTTCTGGCAGACGGACGGGGCCGACTGGTGGATTTCGGCGACATCGACGGTCTCGCGCGGGAGCTCGGTGACCTGCTGAAGAACACCGACCAACGTGAGACGATACGCAAAGCCGCCCATGACTTCGGTCGCGAGATGGTCTGGGCTCGCGTAGCCGGACAGTACGCACAGACTTTCGACGATGTCCGGCGGGCATTTGCTGAAAGAGAGTCCCAGAAGGTGCCTGGCGTACCTGCTTCGATGCGTCTTTCGCTACCCGAACCGCGGCTTGACCATCTCTATGCCATGAGCGACGACACCGGCATGTTGCAGCACGCCATCTTTGGTACGCCGGACCGTCACCATGGATACACGACCGACGACAACGCCCGGGCGCTGATCGTAACAGCAATGGCCTGGTCGCTGTTCAAGGACGAGCGAGTGTTGGACTACCTGCACTCCTACCTGTCGTTCCTGCACTTCGCCCAGGTCCCCGACATCGGACGTTTCAGGAACTTCATGTCCTATGATCGTCGATGGTTGGAATCCGACGGGAGCGACGACAGCCAGGGTCGGGCGCTATGGGCGCTCGGGTATTTGATCTCTCACGCGCCCAACCACGCCATGAAGAAATTGGCGACGGACCTGTTCCGCCGGGCGGTACCGAAAATCGCGGGTCTTCGGTTCCCCCGCTCGTGGGCGCTGAGCATTTTGGGGCTGCACTACTACCTCAGGGAGTTCACCGACGACATCGAGATTCGCCATCTGATGGGTACGTTGGGCGAGCGGCTTAATGACCGTTTCATCGAGCACGCTTCCGAAGACTGGCCCTGGTTCGAAGATGTCGTCACCTACGACAACGGACGGATTCCACAAGCACTGATCATCGCCGGGCTTGGACTGGATAGGCAACACCTGGTAGACCGTGGTCTGAAGGCGTTGGAGTGGCTTTTTGTCGTCCAGACATCCGGAGAAGGGTATCTTTCGCCGATCGGCAATGACGGGTGGCTCACGCGTAACGGAAAGCGTGCCGTCTTCGATCAACAGCCTCTCGAAGCAGCGGGTCTGATCGGCGCCTGCAAAGCCGCCTATCGCGCTTCGGGTTCAAATACCTGGTTGCGAGAGATGCGCCGGAGTTTCGAGTGGTATCTGGGGCGCAACGCCGTCGGTCTTCAGCTGGTCGATTTCAAGACTCGAGGATGCCACGACGGGCTTGAAGAGCATCGTCTGAATGAAAACCAGGGGGCTGAGTCGCTGCTTTCCTGGCTGTTGTCGCTGCTCATTATGCACGAAATGCAAACCGGAGAAGCGCCGGAAGTCGCCTGATTTCCTATGTCAACGGGTGCGACCCGCCCGAGCACAAATGCTGTTCGGCGCAGAGAACTTGTAGGGTCCGCTGTGCGGGCCACCCAGCTTTTGGCGCCGATCTCCACAATGGTCCGCAGAGCGGACCCTACTCGGTCGATGATTCTACAGCCGAGCGATATTCGTCTTTAGCAGTAGTAAGCGAGGTAACGATTACCATGCCGCCAAGATCACAAGACCCCAGGCTCAGGTTGCTCAAGCGCCACCCTGACAATCCGTTGCTAAGCGCCTTCGACTGGCCTTACTTTATCAACACGGTGTTCAACACGGGTGCGGTCCGTCTTCAATCGGGCGAAACGCTCTTGTTATGTCGCGTCGAGGATTGCTCGGGCCGATCCCATTTGTGTACCGCCCGTTCCGCCGACGGTGTGAGCAACTGGCGGATCGACCCGGAGCCGACGTTTGCTCCCGACCCCGAGAACTATCCGGAGGAGCTTTGGGGCGTCGAGGACCCACGGGTTGTCTGGGTGGACGAGCTGGGCAAGTACGCGATCACTTACACTTGCTATTCTCCCGTCGGGCCAGGTGTCTCGCTGGCACTGACGGCGGATTTCAAGACGTTTGAACGCGTCGGCAACGTCATGCCTCCTGAAGACAAGGACGCTGCCCTTTTACCCAGGAAGATAGGCGGGCGGTGGGCGATGATCCACCGGCCCGTGCCGGCGATGGCCGGCGCGAATATCTGGATTTCGTATTCACCGGACCTGATCCACTGGGGGGACCATGCGACGGTCTTGCAGGCAAGACGGGGGCCTTGGTGGGACGCGAACAAGGTGGGCCTATCGCCGCCGCTGATCGAGACTTCCGAGGGTTGGCTGATGATGTACCACGGCGTCCGCCATACTCCCGCGGGATGCCTGTATCGTCTGGGTCTTGCCCTGTTGGACCTGGATGATCCTCGAAAATGCCTGCTTCGCAGTACGAAGTGGATGTTTGGCCCGGAGACCGACTACGAACGCACCGGCGATGTCGGAGACGTGGTCTTTCCCTGCGGATACGCACTGGGCGACGACGGCGATACGATCAACGTTTACTACGGAGCAGCCGACACGAGCATCTGCCTGGCAACCGGCAGCGTCGGCGAAATGCTAGACTGGCTGAAGAAAAACTCCATACCAGGCGACCGGATCGAGGAATGATCCAGCGCCTTCGGTCGTTCGGGATTATGAATCGAACGGGGCTGCAACGGCGCTTCTATCGAGCCCGTCTCAATGGCTGACGGAGACATTCCAGGAGGAATCATGGACATCGCAATGCTGGCACCGATTAGCTGGCCTCTTCCGCCGGCCGGGTACGGGCCTTGGGAGCAGGTCGCACACAACCTGACCGAAGAGCTGGTCAAGCTGGGACACGACGTGACGCTCTTTGCGGCTGCGGGCACCAAGACCTCCGCGACCTTCGCCGAGACCTGTCCGCACGCTCTTGCTGAATGGCCCGAACCGGAGCGGTCCCGCACGCAAGCGTTCGACGTACAGACCGGCCTGCTCGAAGGTCCGCCCGACGCCCGGGCGCTGGAGGAGCTTCACATCGGCACCTGCATGGAAGGGGCAGCCTCCGGCGAGTTCGACATCGTTCATTCTCATCTGCATGTGCACGCGCTGGTCTTCAGCCGGCTCATTCCCTGCCCGCTGATATCCACGCTTCACGGGGCAGCCTGGGTCCGGGCGTCTCATCCGGTCTTTCTACAGTATAAAGACATGCCGTTCGTCTCTTTATCCGACGCCGAGCGGACGTTTCTGCCCGAACTTAACTACGTAGCCACAATCCCCAATGGTATCGACCTGGCGGAGTTCCCGTTCGAGCAAGAGAAGGACGACTATCTGCTGTTCGCCGGTCGCCTGGCGCCGGAGAAGGGGCCGGCTGAAGCTATCGAAGTGGCACAACGGTCCGGCCGGCGGCTTTTGATCGCTGGAATGATCGAGCCTCAGCACGAAGAGTATTACAACACCCGGGTCAAACCGCACATCGACGGGAAGCAGATAGAGTATCTGGGGCTGCTCTCGCAAAAGGACCTCGCGCCGGTGTATCGCAAGGCTGCGGCTGTTCTGTTCATCATCAACTGGACCGAGCCTTGCGGTCTGGTAGCCCTCGAATCGCAAGCTTCGGGCACGCCGCTGATCGCCACGCGGCGCGGCTCGATGCCGGAGATCATCCGGAACGGTAAGACGGGGTTCATCGTCGATACGGTTGACGAGGCTGTTAACGCGGTCGAGAAGCTCGGGGCGATCAAACCTTCCGCCTGCCGTCACAATGTAGAGAGCCGCTTTTCCGCCCCGGTGATGGCCAAGGCATACGCCAAGGCCTACGAGTTGCTCATCGCGGGGTAACCCGATGTAGGGTCCGCTGTGCGGATCGATATAGGCTTTGCTGTGCGGACCGGGCTCATCTTACGCCATTATCAACCCGGTAATCGTTGCTTCGAAGACCATCTTGCCGTCCACAACTCCTTGTACGTTGGAAACGATGCGTCTACGGCGCAGATCAGTCAACGTGCAGAGGATGAGCAATCTTGCGGGCGGCAGGACGGCTTCGCGGAACTTGCATTCGCTGACACCGCCGAAGGCGACGAAGCTCTCGTCACCGGTGATGAGCTTGCCCAGGACGGCTGATGTCTGACCGGCCATCTCGAGCATGAGCACTCCGGGCAGAATGGGTCTGCCCGGAACGTGGCCTCTAACCCACCAGTCATCCTCGCGCAGGTCGCAATAGGTGACTATCTGGCTGGCGGCTTTGTCGACGTGGCACACGCCGCCCACGAGCATGAACTCGTAGCGATGCGGGAGCATGGCATATATCTGCTCGCGGGTCAGCGTGGTTTGGCCCGTATCGATCTGCTCCAAGTCGATCAGCAGCGGCGGCGGCATAGGCAGCTACCTCCACAGAGGCGTTTGATTCAGCGGACGAACTCAATGCGCGAGAAGGTTGCGCGAAGCAGTGCTCTCGATCGGACGGCTATCAGTCTTCCGAGCGGACCTCAAGTATCCTCTTCCGCACATCCTGGGCCGCCTGCTTGACCTCCTGCATGGTCTTGCGGACGCGGGTGCCAGCAGCCTTGTTCCCACCGGAAGCCTTGGCGACGTCGTCAGCGGCTGACTCGACCAACTCTTTGAGCCTAAGGTAGTCCTCCATTGCGGATGGTCTCCGATAAAGTGATAAGTCTGACACGACGGTTCCAACGGGATCCGTCCAACCGGGAGTCTATCAGCGCCGAAACCTCCTCGCAAAGAGGTTTTTCCGCGAAAACCGCATTTCTGAGCCAAAAACGCCGGTCCGACTGTTCCCATTGCGTATCGAAGGTACTGACAGCTGGTTGAGGGGCCCGAAACGTCAGCGACCACGCTCGTTAAACTATGTATACACAATACGTTACGACCGATAAAGTAGTCGAGGTCTTGTCCCGGGCCATACGCCAATCGGTGCTGACTTTTTCGTCTGTCCGTGGATGAAACAGTGGTGCAGGTTACCAGTGGCACCCGGCATCGGGTTCATGACCCTATCGGCGGGGCTGATCAGAGCCCCAAGCGCCAGCGCGGGGTCTTCATGAACAGACCGTGGGGCTTCGGAACCACTCGCTTGCGCTCGGGGCTCGGATCACGTGCCCGACGCGGGCGATGTCACGCGCCACTTCGCTGTCTCGCGATCCACTTGAAATGTCATGGCCCCCCCGGCGTTCCGCCTGTATCATTTTGGGCGACACTGTTCAATCACAAATGGCACGCCGGAAAATCCGGCGCTGACGAGGCACCGAACGCCTGCCAGCACTGAGAGGCTCAGATTTTGACCGGACAGTGTTGGAAGAAGCTGTCGGCGGGTGATGCCGAGCCGGCCTGGAACCTAATGACTGCGGTTTTGCGGGCTGTTTCAATCGAGTCCCAGCGGGACAGGGGCCGATATGTTGGCGGTGAGACATGGAGGTCTCGCTAGAGCAATCTCTATCCAGTCGTAGCGTTTAATCGTCGGAGTTGTCCTTCAGTTGCTCGATTCCGCCCGCTACGTTTGGGTTGGTTATGCTGCGAATTGTCGTGGGATGGATTACTCATGCAACGGACGTCGCTATGGCATGGATGCCTGGTAGCTGCTGTCTTGCCGTGGATGGGTCTTGAGCTCCCCGCTCAGGCTGGCCAAGTCGCACGGGTACAATCACAGGTATTCGACATCGAGTATTCGGTGAACCGAGAGGCATTGCCTCTCGATTCGGTGGTCTTGTGGTATACGTTGGACCGGGGGAAGACCTGGCACCAGTATGGTCCGGATGAGGACCGCCAGTCGCCCTTTGCCTTCAACGCGCCCCAGGAGGGTCTTTACGGGTTTCTGTTTATCATGACGAACGCAACGGGAGCGTCGAGCCAGCCGCCGACGGCTTCTGTTGAAGCCCACTGTTGGGCGATCGTCGATTTCACTTTACCCGTTGTCCAGGTTCATCAGCCGCGTCAAACGACAGTTCTGGGTCGACGCGTGCTGCAAATACGTTGGACGGCTATCGACACTCACCTGACAGACCGCCCCATCGAGATCAGCTACCGGCGTTTGCCGGATGTTTCCTGGAATGCGGTGGCGCCTGATCCGCTTGCCAATACAGGGCGATATGACTGGCAGATCGCTGACGATTTCACCGGACCTGTTGCGATTCGTGTAACTGTCAGCGATGAAGGGGGGAATCGAGTCCGGGGCGAATCGTCGGTTATCGAGATCGCCGAGGTCACCGCAAGTCTGGCGTCCTCAGTAACGTCTTCACAAGAGCCTACAGTCATGCAGGCCCTGCTGGGCAGGGATATCATTACGCCGGTGTCTGCGTCGGACAGGAAACGGGCTCAGCGTCTTTACGAGGAGGGTATCGAACATCGCGACAATGGAAAGTACCGCGAGGGTATCGCCCGGTTGCGGAGGGCTGTAGCTCTCGACCCGGAGATGACCGAGGCTTTTGTCGGGATGGCTGAGATGTTTGAGCGGATCGGCGATTTGGATCGCTCGCGGGGTTCCTACGAGATCGCCCTGAGGCAAAAGCCTGACATGCGGGAGGCATTACGCGGGGCAGCCCGAGTCGATCAGCAGCTATTCAAGCACGAGTCGGCGGCACAGAAGCTCAGGACGATCCTACGCCATGATCCCAACGATGCGGAAGTCTGGATGAATCTCGGCGACGTAGCCATTTTCCAGGGCGATCCGGTTTTCGCGCGAGAGTGCTACACGTACGCAGCCACTCGCGACGCCAAAGCCGTTGACGTGATAGAATCTGCTCAAAAACGTCTGGTGCTGATGGCGGAAGCAAGCCGCGTGTTCCGCGAGCCCGGGTCTTAGCCGCTACCGCAGAATCGGCGGGGCGGGGCGGGGCCATGGCTTTAGCCTTGGGGGACACGAATCAGCGAGCCTGTCGGATAACTAGCAAGAACAGGTGCGACGGAGCACTGATTGGACACCGGCAAACGGACGTGGACACGAAGGTCCTTTGATGAGCACCAAAGATAACATTCGCACGGTATACGCCATCATTGGGAGCGATCGGTTCTTGCGTAACGAAGCTGTCGGAGCTCTTCTGCGCCGGTTTGATGCCGGTGACGATTCCCTGGGACCTACCACGGTCGATGGCGTCGACGCCAACCTGGCAGAAGTGCTCGACGAGGTGCGCACGCTTTCGCTGCTGGGTGACCGGCGGATCGTGATAATCGACTCGGCTGACCCGTTTATCACAACCCACCGCAAGAAGCTCGAAGAATACTGTGCTGCCCCCTCGCCGACGGGCACATTGATTCTGGCGTGCAACACGATGGCGAAGAACACGCGCCTTTATAAGGTCATAAACGAAACGGGCGCGGTAATCGTCTGTGAGGTGATGAAGGGTCGGCAGGTAATCGGGTGGGTGATCAATCGAGCGCGGTCTGTTCACAACAGGACCGTCTCTCCACCAACGGCGGCCAGACTTAGAGAACATGTCGGCGACGACCCTGGCACTTTGGATTCCGAGCTGGCGAAGCTCTCTGTCTACGTGGGTGATCGCCCCGAGATTACACCGGCTGACGTTGATGCCCTGATCGGACAACACCGCGAGGAGGTTGTGTTCGCAGTTACGGACGCGATGTCATCCGGTGATCCAGCCGGGGCGCTGACCCACTGGGAGCAGGTGTTAGCCACCGACAAGGCGGCGCCTGGCAGAGCGATTGCCGGAATGGCGTGGGCCATCCGTCGTCTTCTGTCTGCTCGCCACGACTTCGACAACGGCGTGCCGATTGGGAATCTGGCCCGGCGGGTATATACCGATCCACAAGTGCTCGAACGGAGGCTTGGGCGACTAACCACTGAGAACCTCGAACGTCAGCTTTGTGATTTGTGTGCAGCCGACCTGGCCGTCAAGACCGGAGGAAGCACGCTGGAGTTGGCGATCGAGAAGTTCGTCGTGACCCACAGTCGGCGAGCGACCCAATCGGTCGGAAGGCGATAGGAGTGTAAGATGCCACGCACGTGCAAGGATGCAACCATCATTCTGTTTGTGGTCGCGATTGGAGTGATCGCGCCGGGATGTTCGAGCGGGTGGTTTAGAAAGGGCGACAACCAGGACAAAGCCGCCCAGTCGCCCAGTGGTGGCGACGTGCCCGCGGGACGACCGTCCGCAGATCAGCAACCCGAGAAGAAGGCTGAGAATCTCGCAGAGCAGGAGCGGCTCGCTAATCTGGCTGCGGTGCAGGACTTCCTCGACAGGACGGCCCTATACGCTGCGCGGGAAGATCAGGATGAACGCCCACTGACGCCGGTAGAGTCAGGCAGTGACGGGACGGAACCCGGAGCTGCTGATGACCAGGCGTCGGAGAATCGCACAACGCTGGCCTCCAAGATGCGTGAGGCTGTTGCACCGTCGTCTGCATCAGACAACAAGGTCGTGGCGAACGCCGGTGTGGAGCTGGTCAACCCACAACCGGTCACACCGGCACTTGCATTGCCCGTGGTTAATCAGGTGTCGATACGATCGGCGCCTGTGGTGAGTGACAATCGGGATGACGAATCACCGCAAAACACGACCAACGCGCCGCTGAGCTTGGGGGCTGGTGGTCGTGCGGTGACGCTCGAGGAGATAGTGGCTGATCTCGATCAACGTGCAAAAGACACGAGCGACCTCGACGCCCAGTGGCGGTTGTCACTGATTCAGCTTGCTCTAGGTCGGGATACAGAAGCCGCCAACCTCTCCGCCAACCTGTCGCCCGACACTCGCAGGATTCTGACGGCCTTCATCGAAGCCGCCGCCATCGCCAGGAGCGCCGCCCGTAATCCTTTCATGGTGGACGATCATGCTCTGGAAGCTGTGGGAGGTTTGCAGGAAGTGCTCGCGGAACTTGCTGACCCCGTCATATCGACGATTGCGCTGTGTCGCCAGGTCGTGACCTTCGGCGTCTACGAACAAATGGTCTTGGAGGACTTCGTCGCCGGTCGAACTACTCAGACGATTGTCTACTGCGAGGTACGCAACTTCTCATCCGAACCAACGGCCGACGGGCGATACCGCACGCGGCTGGCTTCACGAATCGAGCTGTTGACAGCCTCCGACGGCAAGAGTGTCTGGCAACTTGACGAGCCGAAGATCGAGGACGTCTGTCAGCGCCGACGGACGGACTTCTTCTTGGCCCAGCGCGTGACTCTTCCTCCAACGCTGCCGGCTGGCGAATATGTGCTTAAGGTCGGAGTCGAGGACAAGCTGTCTGGCAAGGTCGGCGAGTCCTCAGTCCCGGTCTCGATTGCAGAACCAGTGTCAATCGCCCGCCGACCATGAGAACGTGCACAGAAATCGAAGGGGACCGTGATCCTCTGTACGCTTGTTGGTGCCAATGGCAAGGAAGACCGACAGCAAAGCTACATCTGTCCGCGCGAATAATGACGAGTTGGCGATGTTCGGCCCACATGTCGTCGCGTTGATCGACTTCTTGGGGCAGGCATCCGCGCTGGCAAGGTGGGACTTTGTTCCCAGCGGTGCCGCGGAAGTCAGTCAATGGAGTTTGGCTGTCCGCCAGAGCATGGGGCGCGTCGCTCTGTGGCGTGACGAGTTCAGGCAACAGTTCGAGCAGTACCATTCAACTAAGCGCGATCACGAGAATCTCTTCATAAGCCGAGTTCCCGCAGAGACGGGGGATAGATTCAATGACTTTCGCCAGACCGCGCTGCACCACCAGTACTTCTCCGATACGATCATCTTCTATTCGCCGCTCCAGAACGAGCACGGCTACTGGAAGGTAAGTAACGTCGCCGCCTTCTTCGTCGTCTGCAGTTTGCGTTTCCTTACCTCTTTGACGGAACATACGCCGCTTCGTGGTTCCATTGAAGTCGGAATGCTATCGCAGTTCGAGACCGGCGACCCATATGGGCCCGGCCTAGCGAAGGCCCATCAACTGGAGAGCGAAGTGGCCGACTACCCACGCATCGTCGTTGGCCCCACGCTGCTCTCGTACCTGGACTGGCTCGAAAACAACTCTGGGGACGATGGTGCGACTAAGGCTAACCGCATCATCTCCTCCAAATGTCGTGATCTCATCACACAGGACAGCGACGGCCGTTGGATTCTCGATTATCTCAACGACACCTTCGCGAACGCCTGCGACAAGGCCGCCGAATGGCGCAAGACGCAAGCCAAAGCCTTCGCTTTCGTCCAGGCCGAACTCGATTCGTTTCGGGACAAGGGAGACAAGAAGCTGACGGAGCGATATGAGCGCTTGGCGGCCTATTTCGTATCCCGTGGGTCAGGCCGATGAGGATGGGTGAACCGTGCTTTTGATTCTGCGACAGAGGGAGGGGGCGGGAGCTGCTTTGTGGGTTGAGCGACAAGCGGTACCTTGCCTGTGAATGCCGGTGGACAGGCCACCGTCAGTTGAGCCTTTTCGTTAGGTGCCGATCATCGGCGGGCCGGAGCGCTATGAAAATCGGTGTTCTCACAAGCGTCGAGACGCGGCACAGGTATTTCGCCAATGTCCTGCGCGAGCGGTTGCCTATTGTCGCGGTCGGTTATGAAACCACCGGTTATTCGCCCGCCCGAACAGACGACTTTGACTTGACGCCGGATGAGCGAGCTGTGGTGGCGCATCACTTCGACGAGCGAGACCGCCAGGAGGGGCTGTATTTTGGTGGCAATGCGGACTTCGTCGTGGGTTCTTCTTCGTGCGCAGCGTTCCGGATTGGACCGAGCACGTTGAACTCCGATCGAACCGTCGAGTTGCTCGCATCAGCCGGTGTTGATGCGTTGGCGGTTTTCGGAACAAACCTCATCACCGAGCCGCTCTTAGGCCGATTCGCCGGTCGGATAATCAACATGCATCTGGGTTTGTCGCCTTACTACCGGGGGACAGCCACCAACTTCTACCCGCTGCTCAACGAGGAGCCACAGTACGTCGGAGCGACCATCCACCTGATCGACAAGGGCATCGACAGCGGTCCTATCCTCGAGCATCGCCGCCCGAGGATCGTCGCCGACGACGGCCCGCATACGATCGGTTGCAAGGCGATCCTGGCCGGCATCGAAGGGGTAATCGCTGCCTTCGTGGAACTTGGCGAGGGTAAGCTCAAGCCGGTTGAGCAATGGAACGTGCCCGACGCGCGCCTCTACCTCCGCAAAGACTATCACCCGCGGCAGATTGCTCAGCTCTACGAGAAGCTCGACCAGGGAATGATAAGACGCTATGTCGAGCGAGCGGATGGGGCTGCCGATCCGCCCAGGCTGATCGAGTGATCTTGCGTTCCCCGCATGCTGATCTTGCAGTGCCATTTCTGTGGCATCGCTTGACGCTAGGCTTGACCGGGGGATCATATGGCTTGGTAATGCACCGCACGTGCCCTGGCGGAGCGAAGTGCTCCAGGCAATGCAATGATAGGAAGGAGCGGTCATGGGCGTGTGGCTCGCCCGCAATAAGCGATTATGGAGAAAAGGCGGTCCATCCTGATCATAGCCAACCCGACTTCAAACCGTGGTCGGGGTTCGCGAATGGCCGACGTTGTAGCTGACGGGCTTCGCCGCATGGGGGTGGACGTCACTGTCGAGCTCACCAACGCCAGTGGCGACGCCGGCATGATTGCCCATGAAGCCTCCACGGGGCCGGATGTCGCACACTTCTGTGTGGCTGCCTGTGGAGGTGACGGGACCATTCAAGAAGTTGCTGGCGCTCTTGCCCGGCGCTGTGTGAGTGGCGATGCCGATGTCCCGTCGCTGGGGCTCATCCCAGCAGGTCGGTGCAACGACTTTGCCCGGGCATTGGGTGTTCCGCTGGACGCCGACGGAATCACGAGCGTGCTGGCTGGCGGGACTCCGCGCCCCATCGACCTGGGCAAGGTCAACGATCGCTACTTCTGCACGGTTGCGACGGCTGGTATCGATGCGGAGGTGTCGCGTTTTGTCGATGGCATGCGTTTGCCGCTTACGGGCACTCCCGCCTACCTCTACGGCGCGGTTCGTGTGCTTATGGGTTATGAGGCACCGTGCATGGTCATCGAGGGAGACTTCGGCCGCGTCGAAGGGAGGTTCTTTCTGGCTTCAAGTGCCAATACATCCTCTTACGGGGGGGCTATTCCCATCGCCCCTGGAGCGGTTCCCACGGATGGGCTGCTTGATGTGTGCCTGATCCGGGCGATGTCCAAGCTGCGGGCGGTTTCGTTTGTTCCTATTGTCCTGCGAGGTCGGCATGCAAAGGAACCTGAAGTCCGGCTGCTGAAAAGCAAGTCGTTGAGAATCGAGTCGGCCAAGAGCATTGAGCTGTGGGCCGACGGCGAGCAGATCGCCGAAACACCGGCCCATATCGAGATAGTTCCCTCAGCCGTGCGTGTCTTGCTTCCATAGAATAGAGGGTCAGGCTACCTTATCCTGGCAGACCTCTTGGATGGGACGATGATCCGACGATGAAGTAGCTTGGCCCCTTTCTTGTCCGCACGCCTGCCGTGTTGCGGAGTGGCCACATTCCGCGGAGAATGTCAGAGCAGCAGACCGACAGGGGAGGAACCGGGAATTGCCAATGTCCAATGTTCAGCTTCGATCCATACCAGACGATGGGGGTTCCCAATGGGAGCCTCTCCCGCGTGACGGCATCAAGGACACGATCGATTCGGTGGTCGTCGCGTTCGTGCTGGCTTTTGTCTTCAGGGCGTTTCTGGTGGAGGCCTTCATCATCCCAACCGGATCGATGGCTCCTACGCTCTATGGTGCCCACGCCACGATCGTCTGCGAGGATTGCGGTACGGAGTTCGCCTATGGCCTGAAGGATTCCTCACAATCGACAGGTAGCGGCGACGTCAAACCTACGCACAAAGCCATCTGCCCCAACTGCAATCACCCTAATACCCAGCTGGAGACCAACGACCGCAAGCGCAATCACGAGAATGGCGATCGTATACTGGTCTTCAAGTGGCCTTTCTCCTTCGGAAGTAGTCGCCCGGACGCGAATCGATGGGACGTGGTGGTCTTCAAGAACCCGGCCAACGGTTCGCAGAATTACATCAAGAGACTTGTGGGCATGCCCGGCGAGGTGCTGATGATCGTCGACGGCGACGTCTACACGGTCTCAGCGGATCAGCTCTCGCCGAAAATGCTCGACAAGCTCGATCAGTACCGCCACGAGAAGTACGCATTGCGGAATGGGCTCGGGGGCAGAAAGATGCAACCGCTCCCCAAGCCTATTCACGACGAGCTCATCGAAAAGATGACCATCGTCCGCAAAACTCCGCTTGCCCAGGAAGCACTGTGGTTCAACGTGTACGACAACGACAGCCCGCCGAAAACGCCTGACAGCGGTCAACCTGCTTGGAAGGCGGCGATGCTCGGCGAATCCGGCTGGGACACGTCGGGCAGGCGCGTGACGTTCGAGAACAAACGTGTTGCGGAGGATTACATAACACTGACTGGGGAACCGCTTCGCTCGAGGAACGCCTACAACATCGACACCAATATACGCGGCCGACGGCTTCTGAGCCCGCCGCCGGTTTCGGATCTTCGAGTGCGTTTCGTTCTTACGCCAAGAACGGATTCCGGCACATTGCATATACGACTGGAGAAGAACAAGCGTGTGTTCTGGGCAACGCTCGGCATGAACGGAGATGTTGCCATCACCGAATCGCTCAAACCACCGTTGACATCGTCCTCGTCGATGCTCTCCGCCACCGTTGCCCCTTTGGCTATCGACAGGCCGATCGAGGTCGCGTTCGAACACGTGGACTACCGTGTCGCCTTGCATGTAGGGGGAAAGGAGATCCTTGCAACTTCGACGAACAGCGGATCGAAGGCGTATTATGTTCCTGACGTGGCGAAATTGTTGGCGAGGCGCGCCAAGTACACAGACGCGGCACGACCGCGCATCTATGCGAGTGGTGGAGACCTGGACCTTACCCATCTGGTCGTCGAGCGAGACGTGTACTACATCTCTCCTCATCCCAGTGACCGACCCACCTGGACAGCCGGTCGTTGCTGGGGAACGGAGGACAACCCGATATTCCTGAGATCCTGGGAATATTTCATGCTCGGCGACAACAGCGCCGCCAGTCAGGACTCCCGACTTTGGGTCACTGTTGGACCTCATCTGACAGACCGCGGCGAGGATTACCAACTCGGAACGGTTCCAGCAGACCAACTCATCGGGAAGGCCTTTTTTGTCTATTGGCCCAGCGGACTGCGAATACCCTGGCTTCCTCCTCTCGACAGGATAGGCATCGTTCCGGACGTCGGTCGGATGCGCTGGATCAGATGAGTATCAGTGCTCCTATGCCCCGCCGGGGGAGTATTGACGGAGCACGGGATGCCGATGTCCACCATTCGGTCCCGTCAAGACCGCCTTCGCTGGCGGATTGCCTCACGAGCGTTTTCCACAGGTTGTCAACCGTTTGTGCCGAACGCCTGTCAGTAAGTTTCACTGCACTTCACAAAGTATTAATTGGTGACCGCCATGTCGACCAGCTCTCTAACGCTAAACTGGCTACCATAACCGCTTGTTACACATAGAATTATGTCGCATCCCACACTGCTTACGCGGTGCTCCCGTTTCCGTTACGCTTACGCTTCTTCTTCGCATATTGCATGAGGGCTACACCTGTACACATTCCCAAGTGATAAAAGACGGCTGGCGTAACGGGCAAACCCGCTTATCCTTTGGGGTTCGGTTTCGGAACACAGACCAAGAAGGTTTCGTCCGCAAGGAGCGCGCCCTGACGATGCAAGGCAATCCTCTGCTGGAAACTCGCGATCTGGTCAAGCGGTACGGTGGGCGGGCGGTTGTCGACCAGCTTTCGTTCACCGTTGGCGCAGGCGAGATAGTCGGTCTGCTCGGCCGAAACGGAGCCGGCAAGACCACGACCTTCCGCATCACGGTGGGGATGATCGATGCCAACGAGGGATCAGTCTTCTTTGATGGGGAGGACGTGACGCCCCTGGCCATGTACAAGCGTGCCCAGCGAGGAATGGGCTACCTTTCTCAGGAACCCAGCGTTTTCCAGCGGCTTTCCGTCACGGACAACCTGTTGGCGATCTTGGAAACGATGAAATGTTACAGCCGCAAGCAGCGTATCGAGAAGGCTGACTACCTCGTTGGGAAGTTCGGCCTCGCCGAACAGCGCAATCAGCTCGCTCGAACGCTATCTGGTGGGGAGCGGAGAAAGCTCGAGATTGCCAGAGCACTTGTGACCCAGCCGAAGCTGATCATGCTGGACGAACCATTCAGCGGTGTCGACCCCAAGGCTGTCGAGGATCTGCAAACCGAGATTCTGCGTTTGCGGCGCGAGGACGGCATCGCCATTCTGCTCACTGACCACAACGTCCGCGAGACGCTCCGCGTCACGGACCGCAGCTACATCGTACACGACGGGAAGATGCTTGCGGAAGGCGATCCGAAGACGCTTGTTCGCGACCCTCTGGTTCGTAAGGCCTACCTGGGCAGCAGTTTTCGAGCGGAAGACTTCGAGCGGCGTGACAGCTAGAGTGGAGGGCCATGTTCTTCTGATGTGGGAGGCACGATGACTTGCGCCGAGAAGCCCAAGCTGGAGACGAATGTCGCTCGACTGTTGGATCATTGCCTCGCCCATTTTCAATGGACGTGGAGCATCCGACTCTAAGTAGTGGCATGGATCGGTAGCGTTTAGCTATTTCGGATGGGCGTCGCATGAGCGAAAACGACGGTTGGACCTTCACCGGGCCAGGAAACACGGAGGAACAACCCACGACACATGCTGATCATGTCCTGCGATGGGTCGACGGGCAGCAGCGCGAATGGTCGGTGGAGCTGTTGCCCGGGAGAATCGTACTGCGCAGCGGTCCGGACACGATCGGGCTGGATGAGGATAGGTGGCAACGGGACCTGTATCTGGCGGAGCATCACGACGGCTGGGTGATTCGCTTCCAGACCTTCGACCAGGAGGTCGGATTCCTGGTGTCGGACGAAGAGTCAGCCCCTTTCCTGCGTCACCTGGCAGGTGCGATGCTAAGGACGACTGGCGACCACATCGAGCAATCGTCCGAACCGGTCGACAATATGGCGGCGTTGCTCTGGCCGCGGATATCCCCGCTGGCGGTGTGGGCGCTTGCTTGCTCATCTCTCGCGTTTATTCCGATTATTGGTCTGGTACCTGCTCTGGCGACCGTTGTCTTGCTTGTGTGTCACTGGAAGAAAGTGCGTCGTGCGCGGGTGATGAGTCACTCGCGGAAGCTATGCGCAGCTGCGTTTGTCATCCTGGTGGTCGGGTTATGCACTTCGGGGATCGCAACGGTGAGCCTCCTGGAAAGCTGGGAGGATCTCGACCCGATTGTCTTGGAGGATTCCGCCGGGGATTTCCAGCACGTGGACCCCCAACTCGGTCACGAGGTTTCCACGAGCGTGGCGAGCGTAACGTCCGGACTCGTCGACACGGACGCTCACGTCCAATTGGCTGGTCATGCCCTGCTGTCACAAGGACTGCTGGAGAGAGACTATAACTGGGGGCTCATCGCCGCGGGATTCATCGTGGTCTTGTTCTCCCTGACGGTTCATGAATGTGCCCATGGAATAACAGCCTGGTGGTTGGGGGATGATCTCGCGCGTCGGGCTGGTCGGGTGACGTTCAACCCCATAGCCCATATCGACCCGTTCGGAACGATTCTCCTGCCCGTCGTCCTTCTCATGATGGATGTGGGCGTGTTTGGTTGGGCCAAGCCCGTTCCCGTGCGTAGGGAGTGTCTTCGTCGACCGAGGCGAGACGATATACTGGTGTCCATTGCAGGCCCCGGATCAAACATGCTGCTGGCGGCGGTTTCGCTTGCCCTGCTGCTTGCACTCGGATGCATAGTCCGCCTGGCGGTTCCCACAGCCCACGTAGCCAACCTGAACGGCATGGGGATTCACGAGGCTGTGGAGGCGTCAGGATTCTTGCTGGCGCCGGTGTTCTCACCCGTTTGCACGGTTTTGCAGCTCAGTTTCATGATCAACGTCATACTGGCGTTTTTCAATCTCATTCCCATACCCCCGTTGGACGGATCACACGTCCTGGAGCAGACCTTTCCCAACACTGTGGGGCGGTTTTATGATCGCATCAGGCCTTTCAGCTTTCTGTTCTTCCTGATGCTGATCTACTCCGGCGCCCTGACCTACATATTCCTCATTCCTCTTGTTATCGTGATGCTGCCGGCTGCGACACTATTGTATATGTGCACGGGCTTTCTCTGATTTCTTGGATTGCTTCGCCGCTGGCAAAGCGAGACGTGTCGCAGGCATGTCGAGTGCTTCCGGGAGTAGGCCCAATGGCAGAGGAACAACTCGGATTTGGATGGGAACCGGGTGGCGGTGATTCTCCGACTGCCGGACCCCAGCCGCGGATCAGAGCATTGGCGGATCGATTGAGCGGGTTTGCAAAGCGCGGCGTCTATCTCGGCACGTCCAGTTGGAAGTACCCTGGCTGGATCGGCAGCGTGTATGATCCCAACCGGTACCTTGCCCGGGGAAAGCTCTCAAAGAAGAGGTTCGAGCAGACCTGCCTGACCGAGTATGCCGGTGTGTTTCCAACCGTTGGCGGCGATTTCTCTTTCTACCGGTTTCCCACCGAGTCGGCGTGGGAAAGGACCTTCTCGCAGGTGCCTGAGGGCTTTAGATTCAGCCTGAAGATCCCGGAAGACATCACTGTCGAGCGTTTTCCAAAGCTGCCCCGTTACGGTCGCCGCGCGGGACGGGAGAACCCCGACTTCATGAATGCGGCTCTTCTGGAAGACCGCTTTCTGAATCTCCTCGAACCATATCGCAGCAAGCTCGGCGTGCTCATGTTCGAGTTCGGAACGATCCATGGGGAATCGATGAAGGAGCCTAAGCGGTTTGCCACCGCCCTGGACCGGTTGCTCTCACGGTTGCCGACCAAGCGGTTCGACTTCTCCGTGGAAGTGCGCAATCGGAGGTTTCTCACTGAGGGGACAGACTACCTGGATAGTCTTCGATCCAACGGTGTCGCCCACTGCTTCAACAGTTGGACACGAATGCCTTCCGTTACGGATCAGCTTGGTGTTTCAGGGACATTTACGGCTAAGCACGTCGTCGCCCGTCTTCTCCTCAAGCCCGGTCGAACCTATGAGCAGGCGGTCAAGCAGTTTTCACCCTACGATCGCATTGGAGAGCCGTATCCGGAGGGCAGGTCGGCGTTAAGCGAGTTGATCGAGACGTGTATCGAGCGCGAGGTCGGCCTGTTCGCCTACGTCAACAACCGCTTTGAAGGCAACGCCGTGGAGACGATTCGGGCGGTGGTTAATGCGAATGACCTGTCAGAATGACGCTTTTGATGTCGTGCGGTGTCGGGCATAAGGAATCATTCTGACACCTTCTCCTCGAAGGGTTGCCCGGTTCTGTAGAAATCGAGCGCGCGGTCGATGCGTTGCTTTCGGGAATCGCTGATATCCTGGTCGTGCAGCGTGAGCAGCTCCTCCGCGATCGTGATCGCCTGTGCGAAGTCGCCGGTGCGTGCCAGCGCTGCGGCTAGAGCTTCGGTAGCGGGCAGGTTCGTGTCGGCGGATTCCTCGGCGGCGCGTCTTGCCAGAACAACCGCCCGCTGGCCGTCGCGCAGCTCGTTTACGGGGCTGGTGGCCAGCACCCAGGCGAGCTGGGCGCCGATGGCTGTGTCGTGTGGCGACCGCAGCAAGCCCTCTTCCCAGCGGGCGACGGCTGAGGCGACATCCCCGTTTCTTTTCAACACAATCCCCACGCGGTAGTAGGCCTCCACATAGTCGGGGTCGAGCCGGAGGGCTTCGTTGAACTCCTCAACGGCTTCGTCATATCGCCGGTGGCCCGCCAGAAAACAGGCGAGATCGAATCGAGGCACGGCGAGCGTGGGCTCGATCGTGATGATTTGCCGGAGGAGTCTCTCCGCTTCCTCGAAGCGCTCCTGCTCATGATAGACGGCGGCAAGGGCAGCCATTCGAGGCGGGTCGTCGGATCGGATTGCAAGTGCCTTCTCGAAGCACCTTGCAGCCGTTTCCAAATCGCCCAGAGCATGTGAAGCCTGAGCGAGTGAGATATGGGCGCTGCGGTTTCCCGGGAGGCGCTCCAAGGCTTTGAACGCGTGATCACGCGCGCCGGTGTAGTCTCCGTCGGCTGCGAGCAAAGCCGCCAGGTTGACGTGGGCCGTCGGCGTGTCCGTGGCACGGTCCAGCGTATGATTCCACAGGGCGTACGAGTCGGACCAGACGTGCATCTGACGCCGCGTCGAGGCAACCAAGACGCCGACGAGAACAGCAGAGACGGCTACGAGCCCGATCCGGAGCTTCCGGCGCGATCGGCCTCCTGTTGCCCAGATTCGGCAGATCACACCAGCTATCAGAACTGACAAGACCATCGTGGGAATGTAGCTGTATCTGTCCGCGACGACCTGCGGTCCGCTCTGGACCAGGCCGAGCATGGGCGAGAGCAACACGACGTACGCAAGCCAGCCCGCGGTGAGGCCTGGCCTCTTTCGTCTGATCGCGATCACCGCTGCGGTAAGACCGATGACCAGCAAGGCTGAGATGACGTTGAGCGAATCCAGCGCAAACGCTTGGGGGTCCTGTTCATAGAGGGGCAGCAACACGGCGGGCCAGAGCGTCTTGTACAGATAGAACATCAGACCGAAAAACGCCTGTCCGACACGCAACCCGACCGGATGCTGCTCGATGGTCCGCATTGCTCCAGCTTCGTGCTGAGCCCAGGCAGCCAGACCGGCGAACACGATGGCTGGCAAGAGGAAAGGCAGCTTCTCCAACAGGACCTGTTTGGGTTCTTCGCTCGGTTGGATAGCCAAGCTGGTTTCGTTGATGGTGGAATAGTTTGCTGGTCCGTCCCCCACCCCTGGAAGGGGTGGGGCACCCGAACTGCTTGCACGATCTGAAAGGCGTCCCAGCAATCCGAGGCGCCGAAGCGGGTAGGCGTCGAGGATAAGCAGAACCACCGGCAGCGTCATACCGACGGCCTTTGAAAGCAGCGAGAGCACGTAACATGCGAGCGCCAATCCGAGCAGCAATCGGCGCCTGCCGGTCGGCTTCGTGTCGACCGCTCGCAGGTACATCAACACGGTGACTGCCAACCACAAACCGCTGAGCACGTCTCGGCGCTCCGTTGCCCACGCGACCGATTCCACGCGGAGGGGGTGCACCGCCCACAGCAGCGCTCCGACCAGAGCTGGGAAGACCAGCGCTTTGTCGTCGGTCAACCGATGCGATTGGCTGATCGTACCCGCGTGCGTTGGCGAACCATCATGTCGGCTGTGCCGGAGCACCGGGTCTGAGTGCTGCGGGCCATGTCGAACGGCTCCGATCAAGCGTGCTATTACCAGCAGCAGGACGATGGCCGTCAGGGTATGCAGGACCAGGTTGGTGAAGTGATACCCGGCTGGATTGACGCCGCTGTAGATTCGCCAGTCGACGGCGTGTGATAGCCAAGTCAGCGGCTGATAGTGACCGGCGAAGGGCGTTGTGAACATCCACTTAAGATGCTCGAAGCTCAGGCCTCGGTATTGGTCGTTGTTGACCAGAACGGAGAAGTCGTCCCAGGAAACGAAGTCGTTGTTTCGGGTGGTCTCGAACGACAGGAGCGTGGCGAACACCAAGATCAGAAGGGCGATCCGCCACCCCGCACCGCGCCCGGCCGGGCTGGGCAGCGGGGAGAGCTCACGGGTTGACGGCTTGGCGTTTTGCTTCCTGCTCATCGCTGCGGCTCATTGTACAGGAGAATTACACGGTCCGCACAGCAAGAGAAGGTGCGTCCGGGTCGCGTCCTGCGTGGCTCGCACGGTAAGAGAAGGTGCGTCCGGGACGCACCCTACGCTGTTTCCCTCGTCCACGGGCAAACCGGCGCTGTTTCCAAGAAGGCGATTGCGGTTTCGGATAGGCCGCTCCCTCACGGTCGCGGTTCGGCAGACCTGCCGGCGTTCCATGGCCCAATCCTGCGATGGACGCTGCCTGCACCTCTCGATAGGATGACCCTTGGCGAGACTTATTGAAGGTCGAGGATTCTGTCATGTTCCGTTGGAAGCGAAACGGTGGCGGGTTGTTGGTTGCCGCCATTCTGTCGTTGGTGGTCTGGTTGGGGTTTGCCGTCGCGCCGTGGGGCGTGGGCGGACGGTCGTGGGCGACGGCGGCTGGGAGTGCTGCATCCGCGCAACTGTCCGAGGAACCCGGGCAGGCTCCGGCGCCTTCGACGGAAGAAGAGGAGAAGAGCGCCGCTGTGCCTGATGAGCAAGGCGCACTGGACGAGAGCGTCAATCGCAGGTCCCCCAAGGACACGATGTCGACCTTCCTTAACGCGATCGACGAGGCTGACCGCGGCGAAGTCGACCTGTATGCCCACGCCCTCGCTTGCCTTGATCTGTCGGGACTCTCGGACCTGTCGGCGGATGCGCGGGAATCTTACGGGCGCAAGCTTGCCGGTCTGCTCAATGATTTCATCCAGGTTCACGGCGTCGAGCCCGAGCTTATTGCGCCCGACGAATCCGGCGGCGACGTTTACACCTACTACAACATCAAAGACGAATATGGTAACCAGCGACCCGCCATTCAAATACGGCGTTCTCTCGACGGCCCATGGCGGTTCACGTGGGATTCTCTGGCGTTCGTCGAGAATCCACCGAGCGAGTCTCCCTCACCGGAGCCCGGTGCCGGTCTCGAAGACCAGCAACCGGAGAGCCCCAAATCTCCCGAGCCCGCCCAGGCTGAAGTTCCCCAGCCGGTGACTTCCGAGGGCGTGCCTTCGGAGTTCCGCTCAGCCCAGGCAACCATGCGGACCTTTCGCAACGCGATGAAGGAAGGTCGGGTGGATGAGGCCGCCAGGTGTCTCGACCTGTCCGACTACGCCCAGGTCACGCGCAAAGGCAAGGGTGCGGAGCTGGCTGCCTTGCTGCACAAGGCCATAAGACCAGAGAAGACCATTGTTCTTCCGTTAATCTCCGATAATCCCGATGACAGGCCCTACATTCTCCGGTTGAGGAGGCACCGGGCTTCAGCCGTCATCGCTCGCCAGGGCGAGGGTAGTGATCGCGTCGGACAGTGGCTTTTCACCCGAGACACCGTCAGGTGGGTTCACGATCTGCAAGGTGCCCGACTGCGTTCCAACATTCCCGATTCGCTCAAGGGTAAGTGGTTCCTGCTGGAGCATTGGCAGTGGTTGGGGCTCGGGTTGTTGCTTGCGGTGGGCCTGTTGGCGCGATGGATCACCATTTCGGTGTTGTGGGGTGTGACGGCGTTGTGGTTGAGGCACAAGGGGGTAGCCGTCGACAAGGCTGTACAAATAGGTATGGCGAAGCCTGTGGGCATCCTGGTGGGAGCCGCCGCCGTGTGGGAGGGGTTGTCGTGGTTGTGGCTTCGCCAAGACGTTGATGCGGTGTTGCTTCTGGCTGTGAAGGTTATCGTCTGCTGGGCGGCTGTGTGGACGTTGTACCGGGCGGTGGACTTGTTGGGCGACTACTTCGCGTCGCTGGCGGGAAGAACCACTACCAAAATGGACGACCTCCTGGTGCCCTTTGCCCGCAAGACCGCCAAGACATTGGTGACCGTCTTCGGCGTTGTTTTCGTTCTTAAGCAGTTTTTTGAGGACGAGGACCTGACGAAGATCTGGGCCGGTCTTGGTCTAGGCGGTCTTGCCTTCGCGCTGGCGGCACAGGATACGCTCAAGAACCTGTTCGGTTCCCTGACGGTCGTGGCCGATCGTCCGTTCAAGGTTGGTGATTGGGTGCTGATAGGCGACGTCGAAGGCACCGTCGAGTCCGTCGGGTTTCGCAGCACACGGCTTCGCACGTTCTACAATTCCCAGATCACGGTTCCCAACGCGAGCCTGATGAGCGCTACGGTGGACAACCTCGGCGCCCGCCACTACCGTCGATTCAAGACCATGCTCTCGGTTACCTACTCGACGCCTCCTGAGAAACTGGAGACCTTCTGCGAGGGCATCCGAGAATTGATCCTTTCGCATGTATACACGCGGAAGGACTATTTCCACGTTTACGTCAACGCTTTCGGGCCATCCTCGATAGACATCCTGCTGTACTGCTTCTTCCAGACACCGGACTGGGGTGCGGAACTTGCACAGCGCGAGAAGCTGATACTGGACATCCTGCATCTGGCGAGGCGTCACGGAGTCGATTTCGCTTTCCCGACCCAAACGGTACATGTCGAGCCCGGCGGATCTCCTGCGAAGGTCATCGTCGAAAACGCCGGACTGCCAAGGCCCACGTAGAAGTTCGCCGCCTCAGAGGATCTGCGGACAAGCCACCGGCATATGAGATGGCTCTGGGTTTATCGGAGGCGGCGCTGTCGTGTGAGGATTGCAGCCGCCCACAAGGCGAGTAGGCATATCGACGTGGGCTCGGGAACGGCGACCGCGTAGTTGATCATGTTGTCCTGGGCTGTCCCGCGTGCCTCTCCGCCTTCCCCCCAGCCGACGGTCAAGGTCGAGACCAACACGGTGCCGTTGCCGTGCGCATATTCGACGAGAGAAGGTCCGTCGAGGTTGGCGAGGATTGTGGTCGTTCCGGGCGCCAGGTTCGTAAGCTGACCCTGGTCGGTTTCGTACCAGTTCGCGAAATCGGCGGTCCCGAGCGTGTGTCCACTGTAGCCGACGCCTGTGATGTATGGATGGCTCCCGCTCATGATCGACTCGGAGTTGTGCATGGGTTCCCTGTCGAAACTGATGCCATCAGGAGCGATATCGTCCTGATCTCCGTAGTTCCCCGCTGCGTTCAGAACCAACGTCCCACCGGTCGCGACATAGAGTTGCAGCGATCCGCCGTCCACGACGGCTGATCGGAGGTTGTCATAGCCAATAGAGCCGAAACCCGGGCTGATGAAGACCATATCGTATTCAGCCAACATCTCCTGAGTCATCGAGTTGATCTGGGCGAGACTCGCGGTGGTGACGGTGTGGCCCAGGACCCCCGCCTTTTGGGCGTTGGATTCGTAGACGCCGTCCGTGGACATGAGCGCACTGCCCGCGGATACCACGCCGCTTCCGCAGAGTAGAGACGCCGCCAAGAAAACCAACGAAGGCCGCAATGCTGTCATGGAATCGCTCTTCTCCGCCTCCACAACCCGCGATTCTCCCTGGTCGCTTGCAGGAAAGCAGGCCACCGCCTTACCACACGTTACCGCGCAGCGTCAGCCCTATGACCACGCCTCATTCTACGCCCGCTAAACCTGACCAGTCAAGTTCCAACCGCCGAGGACATCTTTGCCGGACTTAACGCCACGATGCGATAATGGGACAAACACCCCCTACAGATAATTACATGGGACATGCTTGCCTTTCGCTTTCGGCGTGCGAATAAAAGGGTGTGCCGGATGAGTTTCCGGACGTGACGACTGGAAGGGTATTTTCGGACTTCTCCCTCACGCGTCACAGATCTCCCATCGTGACGCGGACGACCACGCGCCGTGCTCGCCTACCCCCCATAGCGAGCACGGCGCAGCCCCTTGTTACCCCTCGAACATAGCATGCGTTTTTCAAACAGGATGTGTTAGGGCACTATGCTTCGGGTTCTTTCACGAAGACCCCACGCTCACATGCCACGGTGAAAGCCTCGGCAAAACCCTTGAGGACCTCCCAATCCGCGCGGATGCGGTCGGCTTCAAGCGGTTCGATCTCACCATCATCTTCGATAGACCGGGTCACGGTAGCCAGCAGATGGCTGAACTCCTGGACAAGACGCTGGGTGTGCATTAACAGCTCGGTTCCGACGCTGGCAGGCGGCTTGTCGGGGTTGGAGACGAAAAATCCCCCGGCTTCGTGACAAAGCCAGTTGACTACCTCGCGATCGCCGGTGGCTTGAACGATGTCGCCGAGCCGATCGAGCGGGTTGCGGGCGCCGCTGCTGTCTGGATCGTCAGGGTCCCACTGCTGACACCATTTGTAGATCAGTGCGGGCGAGAGCTTCAGCTTGGCAGCCAGCGCTTTTGCGCCGATGCTCTCGATGGCTCGTTTCAAAACTTCGTGAGATTGCATGGGAGGCTCCCGAGCGAGAGAATCCGTCCAGGACCACAGCAGGTCGCATGACCCGGAGGTCCTTTCTGGAGCTGGCGATTATAATGGCATTGATCGACAAGGCATATAGTGCGTAACAGATGAAGTGAGTGGTGGTTGTGGAATCCGGGAACGTCCAGACAAAACGCGAGATTGAGGAGTTACTGTCGAGTCTGGAGCTCAGGCCGCGGAAGCGCTTGGGCCAGCATTTCCTCATCGACGGGAACCTGATGCGCAAGCTGGTTGCAAGCGCCGAACCGAACCGCGGCGACCTGCTGCTGGAGGTCGGTGCCGGAACTGGCGGGCTTACCGATCTGCTTGTCGCGTCCGGGGCCCGGGTCATCTGTGTGGAGATCGATCGCGATCTGTGCCAGCTCCTTTCCCGGCGCTTTGCGTCGGCACCACATTTTACGCTCATCGCCGGCGATGTGCTGGAGAGCAAACATCGCCTGCAGGCGGAAGTAGCCCGGTTAATCGTTGAGCATCGATCCGACGGTGAGGGCTGCGTAAAACTGGTTGCTAATCTGCCGTACAACGTGGCTTCGCCTTTGGTGATAGACCTTCTCGTGGACTTTCCGCAGGTGCGTAGGTTCTGCTTCACCGTACAGGCGGAGGTGGCGAACCGGATCACGAGCGCTGCGGGCAGCAAGGCCTTCGGACCGCTGAGCATCATCGCTCAGGCATTGTGCCGGATCGAGACCGTCGCTCGAATCCCGCCCCAGGCGTTTTGGCCGGCGCCCAAGGTTGATTCGGTGATGCTGCGTATGGACGTGGGCGACAGCCCGCTGCCCGAGCAGTCAGCCGTGCGTGAATTTGCATCATTGCTTGGCGAGACGTTTCGCCATCGCCGCAAGAAGCTGCGATCGGCACTAAGGTATGTTCTGGATCGCGACACCGTCGACGGGCTCGAGGGCCTGCTGGACTTGAATCGCAGACCGGAATCGCTGACGATCGACGAATGGCTGAAGCTCCGAGAGAAGGTAGCAGGATTCTCCTTGGACTCTCCTTCTTGAGCGTGTGCGGGCAAAGAATGACTCAGAGAATCTCCCTGACACCTTGTTCTGTTGTTATTGAGGTCGAGCAATGAAACACGCGGACGTCGGTATTATTGGCGGGACTGGATTGGGCGATATCCTGGCGAAAGAAGGCGGTGAGGAAGTAGCCGTCGAGACGCCCTTCGGCGCGCCGAGCGGGAAGGTCATGCTAGCCGAGTGGGGGGGCGTGCGGGTGGCCTTTCTATCCCGCCACGGACCGGGACACTGCTTCAACCCGTCGAAGGTTCCATACCGCGCCAACATCTGGGCGATGAAGAAGCTCGGCGTCAAGACCATCATAGCGAGCGGAGCCGTTGGGAGCTTGAGCACGGGCATCGAACCCGGGCATCTGGTAGTCTGCGATCAGGTGATCGACAAAACCTACCGGCGCGAGGGGACGTTCTTCGACGAGGCGGGCGTCGTGGCTCACGTCGAAATGGCTGACCCGTTCTGCCCGCGATTGCGGGAGGTCCTGGGGCGCGCCTCAGGAGATGTGGATACCCTGGTGCACATTGGCGGGACGTACGTATGCATGGAGGGTCCTCAGTTCTCCACACGGGCCGAGTCGAACATGCACCGCATGTGGGGCGGTGAGGTTGTCGGCATGACCGCGATGCCCGAGGCGAAGCTCGCGCGGGAGGCTGAAATATGCTACGCCCTGGTCGCCTTGAGCACCGACTACGATTGCTGGCGGGAAACCGAAGGCGGCCACACGCGCGACTCGGTGCTCGAAGATGTTCTCGCCAATCTCAAACGGGCTACCAGCAACGCCGTCTCGCTGGTGAAAGCCTCACTGCCCATGCTCGGCGACGCGACCGGTTCCTGTAAGTGTGGATCGACGCTCAAGCTGGCGCTATGGTCCGACCTGAAGAACCTCGACCCAGCCCTGCGCGACAAGCTGGACCTGCTCATCGGGCGGCATCTTGAAGACAAGCTGTCAGGATGATTCTTGCGTTGCCTTTTCGGCGGGTGCCCCATTCTTCGCGCAGCGAAGGATGGGGCCGAAGGGGTTCGTGAGGCTATACCGTTCGATCGGTCCGTCCCCCACCCTTTTCTGGCGAAAAGGATGGGGCACCCGCAAGAGAATCACCCTGACACCTTCTTGCTGGTGAGCCGGCATCGTTTGAAGGCTTTGCGGTAGGCGGACATCAGGCCCATTACTCTTGCGAGGTAGTAGAAAGATACAAGGGACAGCGCGGTTGCGGCGATAAGGAAGGCTGTCGCTGTCGGCGAAGTCCCTGTACGACCACCCCATGCCGTCATCAGCCACGAAGCAGCCAGCGCCAGCGTCGTGAATCCGGCAAACAGGCGTGCGTGTTGCTTTGAGCGACGCGCGAGTGCGGCGTCCGGAATTCGCTGGGCCAGTTCTGCCAGATAGTGGCAGACACCAATGACTGCGACCACAAAGGCGAGAAGGATGACACTCTCGGAGACGACGTCCCATGCCTCAAGAGCTGCGCCCACGAAGGTGGTACCGCCGAAAACGGCAAGTCCCAGCTTGGGAAGTCCACCGAGAACCAGAACCGCCACCATCGCCCAACGGGCAAGACGCCGTAGCGCGAGCGGTTGTTCGGTGAGCGTCGTCCGTGGATCAGGTGACGTTGCCATGAACACACCGACAACAAGCATAGCGGCTCCGGCCAGGAAACCGACGGGTGTAATGATGAACAACCACTTGGAAGAAGCCGGATTACTCAACATGTTCAGCAGACCGGCGACCGTCAGCGGTATCAGCAGAAACGAGACCAGCATCAGGCAGCCGGCGCAGGTCAGCGTCAGTCCGCGGTGAACGCGAGAGAGCCACGCCTCGTCGGCGTTGGGCAGCAGGTCGCCCAGCAGAGATCGTCGGATTCCAAGCCCACATTCCGGGCAGTTCCCATCGGTTAGCAGCGTCCGCAGGTTGTATCCACATCCGACACATGGGAGGTCGTCCTCGATGCGTCTTTCAGCCGCAGCGCCAGATTCGTCCGCTTCTTCTCTGTCCGCCGTCGGAAATTGGCTACGCTTGGCTGCTGCGATCTGGGAAAGACGCTGGAAGTACTCGGTTTCTTCCGGTTGCTCTGTGAACTTCTCATTTCCATCCTCGGGCGGCTCATCGAGCACGCGCGTGACCAGCTCTTCAAGCTGCATCTCGCCCGCGCCTGATGAAGCAACCGACGCGATGTGTGGGTCCAGGACCCTGAGGAACTGGCGGGCTGTCTTGTAGCGAAACAAGGGGTTCTTGTGGGTGGCGCGTTCCGTAATATCAACCAAAGCGCGATCCACGTCGTGCTTCTCAAGCAGATCGACGGGTAAAGGAGCGTTGCGGTGTTTCTCGCTGAGTTCCTCCAGCGTTCCGGTGAACGGCAGGCATCCCGCCAAAAGCTGGAACATCATGATCCCCAGCGCGTACACGTCACTTCGCGTCGATAGCGTTCCCTCGAACATCTCCGGCGACATGTAAGCGGGCGTGCCGGCAAGCCCTTTCGTGAACGATCCTATCGTCCCGGCGGGCCGCGAGCACGCCAGCCCGAAATCGGTGACAAATGTCCGGCCTCGGCGGTCTAGCAGGACGTTGCTCGACTTGATGTCGCGATGGATGATCCCCTGGTCGTGGAGTTCGCCGATAGCAGCCGAAACGCCTGCCAGAACAGTTAACACCGTGGACTGACCGAGTCGACCACATCGCTCCAGCAGAGTCGTCAACGTTGGACCGTCGATGTACTCGAGGACCAGGTATGGGATATCTTCGGCGACGTCGGCATGGTGGATTGTGGTCAGGCCTTCATGTCGAACAGCCGCAGCAGTCCGCGCCCCGTCTAGAAACCGGGCGAAACCCGGGTCGTGTGATCCTCCCTCGGCGCCCAGGAGGAACTTGACCGCGACGTCACGGCTAAGCAGCTCGTGCCGCCCGAGGTACACGACACCCATGCCACCGCGACCGACTTCCTTGATGAGACGAACCGGCCCCACTTCGCGCGGGATTGTCACCTGAACCGGCTGGCGGTTCAGCGGCGTGGTTACCGTGGTCTTCTCGAAGTCGAAGGTTATTGAATCACCAGTCGCCATAATAGTGCCCGCCGGGCGAGCCTCCGAACACGTTTGTCACACTTGTCGTTGAGGCGTGTGCTGGTCATCGCTGTGGACGTTCGAACCGCCAGTGCGCACCGCTGCTTGTCATTCGGAGGATCCCCCCGGTCCTCTCTCCGCCGGCGATTCCCTGAGCAGCTTCTCGTCGAAGGGTGTCGAGCACTCCGGACAACGGGCGTCGAGCTGACCCCGGAGGTCATAGCCGCATTCGAGACAGACGGGCACGCCCTTGTCTACCAGTTGCTCGCGCAACGACCGGCGGAGTCTGGGGCGAGCCGCCCGGGCCCAGAACAAGCTTATCGTGGCGCCGGTTACACCGCCGATCACAGCACCACCAAGCCACGGCGGGACGGGAAGAGCCGGAAACACTATGAAGATCGCCCAAACCAGCAGCCCGCCGCCGATGGCGCTGAGCAGAGCGCTGGCCAGTGTTCCCCGTACCGGGGTCGTGGCAAGCCTTGCCTGGCGAAGAGCCTGCTTTCGCTCGTCGTCAGAGGAGAACAGAGAGAGCTCCGGTAAACTCTTTATAAGGTAACGGTATTTATCCGGCACGACGACAACCTCCACCGTGAGCGCATGCTATAACAACTCCGGCTGTGCCACAACAGGGCACCTATCTAACAGACCCGGCGATGCCCCGAGAGCGTCATCCCGGCTCGTTCGTGATCCTCTCTCGTGTCTGGCAAGTCGGGCAGATGAAGGTCGATCGACCGGCGACTTCGATACGCTCTATTCGGGTGCGGCAGGTACTGCACGGTTTACCCTCGCGGCCATAGACACGATGGAGCTTCTGAAACGACCCGGGCTGGCCGTCGGCTGAACGGTAATCCACCAGCGTGCTACCTCCGTGACGGATGGCTTTGCGAAGAGTCGCCTTGACGGCTCGCAGCAGAGCCCGAGCGGTTTCGTCGTCGAGGTTGTCCGCCCGGGCCATCGGATGAACTCCTGCCGTATGGAGAGCTTCATCGCAGTAGATGTTGCCCAGCCCGGCGATGATCCGCTGGTCGAGCAGAAGCGCCTTGATCCGGCGAGACCTTTGAAGCAGGCCGCAAAAACGGCCGGCCGAAAGTTCTAGCGGCTCGGGACCGACGGGCCCGAGCTTCCTGCCGGCGGGATGATCGGTTCCAGGCAACACCCACACCCCGCCGAACCGACGTGGATCGCGAAAACGCAGCTCGCGACCGACGCCCTTGATGCGGATGCGCAGGTGCGTGTGATCCTCGATCGGTTCGTCGACTTCGGTGATCGTGAGCCGGCCGCTCATGCCCAGATGAAAGACCAAGCCCTGGTCGCGCGATAGTTCGAAAACGATCCGCTTCGCCCTTCGCCGCACGCGCCGCACGCGCCGGTTGGGCAACAGCTCACAAAGAGGCGTGGGGTTGCCGTGCACGACGTCCGGGCGGTTGAGGTGTACTTCGCCCAACGTCCTGCCTGAAAGCTCGCGGTCCAGTCGGCGTGCAATAGTCTCGGCTTCGGGCAATTCAGGCATGGTCGTGGATCCAATCAGACAGCGGAACAACCTCCGGAGCAAAGCCCCCACGCATCAACGGAGTTCGATCGCTTATTCGCACGAAAGATGGAAAAGGTCAAGTGTTGAGCGGTCCGCCAGGGAATGACCGGGACATCCCCCGCTCTGCTACAGAAGATGATCACGCTCAGCTCCCGCAAGAAGTACAATCCCGGTTGAAGCCGCTCGCACTTGAAGATGTTTCGTTAATGAGTGTGAAGGGAGTGCCCCCTCTACTGAGGTCCTCTTGACATGTGGTGCACAATGGCGTGTGCGCGAGTTGAACCGGGGCTAGAAGACGGCTAGGATCATACGGAGCTTCGAGCATGAACCGTGCTCGCTGTAGGCCGTCGGGACGCTCAGTAAGGGTGTTTGCAAGGACGCTGCCTAGAGTTGGGGCCGGGGGTGTTTCCCGCGGCACCGGCTGTTTCGTGAATCGCAGGGACAGTTGTTCCAACGGTCTGACTGACCCGGGGGCGATTGGATTCGACCGGGCGAGAAGAAGGGTGTGTGGCGTGTCGAGGATGTCGGTTGGCCTCGTTAATCATCCGGCAATAACTTTACATGGCAACTACTCGTATGCCATGGCTGCCTAAAAACAGGTAGCCCGTTGAGCGGAAGACGCCCGCTATTCCACTCAGCGACGCTAGCGGGCTAGCTCCTTCCCGACGCCTGACCGGGAAAGGGCGAACCATCAGTCGGGCTGGGTTTGTTGGACTTCTGTCGGCCGATGTCCCTCAAACCGAGACCTGAACGACCGACTACACACGTAGAAGCCCATCCGGAACCGTCGCGGGACGGGGGTTCGATTCCCCCCGCCTCCATATTTCGGACATCTTTGACATTGTTGTCCTTTGATGTCCTGAGATGCCGTAAAGTGCTTGTAGGGAGCGCTTTACGGCATTTCTGTTTGTTGTCTTCCGGCGCCTGTGTTGAAGGTAGAGTGTACGGAGATGTCTCGGGTTTCCCTGCAGCGGTACCCAGTTCCGCCATGCAGGACGCCATGCGCAAATCGGGGTCCGGGTGGGAGGAAGACGGTGGAACTGAGTCATTGGTCCCGGTTGCTCGCCACCGCTGCGCACCTGGAGAACCTCCTCCGATACGCGGGAGTTTCGTCGCAGCTCCGTGCGTGTCGATGAGCTTGGGATCGGTGTAAACTCTCGTCGTCAGCCGCATGTCACGGTGACGCATCAACTCCATCGCCTCGCGGATGTCGACCTTGCTGGTGGCCAGCAGAGTCCCGAAGGTGGTTCGCAAGGCGTGGAAATCCAGCTTGTGACCGTCAACCTCGTACTCGATTCCGGCGCGTTTCAGGTCGTCTCGAAAAGTGCTCGACTTAGGGATGGACGTAAACACCCGATCTTCAGGTACCCAGCCCTTCGGGCGAGCATTCTGAAGGGCTTCGACAACCTCGGGAGACAGGGGGACCGAATCTGCACGCCGCGACTTAGTTGTCACAGCCCGCAGGGCCAGATGTGGCCGCTCGTCGTCGAGGATCACGTCACCCCACCGGAGCTGCTGTAGCTCCTTCCGGCGCAAGCCAGTCAACACTGCGACCAGGTACACGAACGCCCGCTTGCCCGAGACAGCCAACAGCCGGCGAAGCTCATCGATTGTAGCGGCGCGACGCACGCAACGGGGTTCGATCACCCTTGCCTTCGACACGCCCAACAAGGGATTCTGGGGCAGCCTGCGCTGCGTGACGCACCAGTTGCAGAACGCTACGGCTGTTTCAAGGTAGTGGTTGGCCGTACGCTCACCCAGACCACCTCGGATAAGTTGAGCAAGCCACTTGCTCACCGAATCGGGCTGAATCGAGCTGAGCTTGAGCCACTGTAGCTCACTGCACATCCGCTCGATTCGCGACTTGATCTTCCGCAGATATTCCGGCGACCTGTTCGCTCGCTGAAGATCAGAGAGCCAATCCGCGATGTGTTGGCTGGCCTGTGACTGCAGGTGTTCGTGGGGAACATCGATAATCCCCGCACGCTCGCGCTCGACCTGGCGCTCAATTTCGGATGCTCGTTGCCGTGTGGCCTGCTTATCGACGAATCCAGCCACACGGTGGGGGCGGCCTTTGGCATCGACGTATTCGATTGTCCATCGCGAAGATTGCCCATACACGGGCTTGCCGTCGGCTCCAAGCACCGGCTCCCGTAGCGGAACAGTGATGAGCTCGCCCTTCCGTTTTCCCCTTGTGGCGACACGCTCCACCAGTTTGGGATTGCCATCAGGCCTTCTGACGGTTCTCATCTTCGGATACTTGGCCTTGAAGATTCGAGCCATGGTCACTTGCCCTTTCGTCTTACACGCCGCAGTTCAAGCATGAGCACGTCACACATCTTCTCCACCGTAGAGAGAGTGATGTCCCTTTCACCGGCCATAAACCGGTGAATGGTGCTGTAGGGGATTTCCGTGCGTTTCGCCAGTTCGTACCTGGTCATACCACTCTTCTGGAACGCGTCGCGTAGCTGGCACGCTAGGCGTTGGGGATGTTTGCGTGAATCCATAGTTTCCATGATATCGCTTATGACATATAATTCAATGGCTAATCCAAGGTTTCTTCGAGAGGGTCATCCTCTTCGAGGTGCTCTCCAGCTTCCTCAGGGTATGGTGAAGAATAAGCGCGCATCTGACCGTCACTACCGTCACTACCGTCAGCAGGAGGCTTCACGGCCTCAGAATCGCGTTTCTGGGGTGACGGTTCGGGTGTAGGAGCCGAATGGCCCAGGGCGTGATCGTCATTCCGGCCATCCTCGCCGGGCGGTTCACCCTCGTGATGCTCCGGAACATGTGACGACCGTGTATGTTGTGACGGTTGAATGCAGGGTGATTCTAGCTTCTTCAGATGGATCAGGCTTCCGCGGCTGCAGCGTCCCTTGAACGTGGCCTCCACTCCAACCCCTCGCAAGCTGGGGGCCACCCGCCGCAGGGCGCCGGAAAGAGCCCGAGGCGTCCGGCGCCAAGCCTCCGTTCGTGAGACTTGATCCGGACCTCGACCATTGAGGACTTCCAGAAGGTCCTTAACCGTTCCTGCCCAGTCCCCCCGCTCAACTATGAACTCGTGGATTGCCATGGCCACGGTGGACGCCTCCAGCGCAAGGGCATTGGCCTCGTCCAGATTCCCCGCGTACGCATCGAGGAATTCACCCGGCCGCAGCCCGAGAGCTTGCTCTCCTGCCGTGGCCCACCGAGCAAAGTCCGCCATCCGTGGCATGGTGGCCAGCTTTGTCGCTGGAAGATTGCGGAGAGCCTCAGCGACGGAATCCAGCAAGCATCCCAGCAACGCAGCTCGACCACCCTCGAATTTTTCCCAGAACGTCCGCTCATCCACGCGGGCTTCATCCGCGATCTGATCAAGGGTGATCGTGATCGTCCGGTTCAGCAGGTCCGGTCGAGTGGCCAGGTCCTCGATGCCATTGACAATGACCGGTCGGGTTGCCTCGAACAGGACCTCGTCTGCATCCGTGTAGAGCTCCCGCGTGGCGAAGCCACCGCCTGTGGCCAAGCGACACAGCGCATCTGACAGGGGCACAGGCAAGCCAGAGAGATTGTCGAACACGACGATCCGGGCGTTGACAGCCATAATCATGAGGTCGTGCTCGGTTCGCGGTTTTGACCGCAGGGGAATCGTGTTGGGATCGATGAGGGCTCGTAGAACGCGAGAGGCTGTGGACTTGCCGCTCCCCTGCAGACCGTGGAGCGCGAGCAGTGGATACGGTCCGTTTGGCTGAAACGTGCTCAGCAGCCACGCGAGGATCAGAGCCCGATCACGCCGGTTGGACACATTAACGAACTTAAACAGCGACTCGATTCGTCCGCCGCGCACAGGTTCCGGCAGAGGCAGCATGCCTCGCGGATGCCAGAAGCGAACCGGTGAGTCCTGGACCACCTCCCAACCATCTGGGCCAACTCTGATGACGCGCCTTTCCGGATCTGCCAAGTCAATATAGATGTGGCCACCGCATTCTGCGAGCCGAACGTGAATCGTACGTTCCGGGCCATCGAAGACAGCCTGGGCACTGATCAGACCCAAGGCATCCTGTGTTGCCTGCGAACAAGCCGCCTTGCCGTGTAGGCGGTAGTACGCGTTGGCGAGCCAGTGTCGGAAGCCCTTGGCTTTCACTTGGTAGGTCTCACGATGGTCGCCGACTGGTACCGTCGCCCAGGCATCGCCTTGTGGTGAATGGAACAGATCAGCGTCTCGTGCTATCTCGACCAGCTCTGTGGCCTGGCTCTTTATGCGCCTTCGCTCCTCGCCGGCCACCTGAACGTCCTTGCCTTGGTATTCCGGGTCGATCTTCTTGCGAACATCACGCCACGAGAAGCTGGCGCAGCTGTCGTGCTTGCAGACGAAGCCGATAATGCCGTCGGACCGGAGTACGATCGCGGTGTCTGTGCCTTGCCCGTGAGCGGGATCCATTGGACAGGAATCCAGGACAAGGATTGTGTTCCCCTCTGGCCCGCTCTTCACCCTCTTGACCTTGAGCCCACAAGATTCCAGATACGCTCGCAACACATCCGGCGATTTGCATATGTCGTCGGCGGATGATGATGGTGGTCGTTTTGTTGGACATCCCGGGTCCTGGGCCACTGTGGCCTGGTATCGTTCCAAGAAGGAGTCGATGAGCTCCATTCTAATCATCTGTGAAGTTCCTTCCCAGGATGCGAGCACGGCGGTGCAGCCGGCCTTGCTCCGGCACTTCGTCACCCTTGCGTGCGGTTGTTCCGTAGAGTTTCCAGATGCGAGCTGGGTTGAAGACCGTCCGGTCTACTTTCACCCATTCGTCAGAGAAAAGTGCTGAAGTGACTTCGAGAACGCGCTTGATTCCTCGCGTCACACGTTCTTCGCTTGGCATGTCGATCCTGAACAGCAGGTGATAGCCGTTGCCACTGAAGGCCCAGATGTCGGGCGGGTTGCCGAGTTGCTCCTCCAGCCACTCCGCGGTTCGCAGAGCCTTCTGCTTGGCAACCTCGAGTTCATCCGGCGAAGAGCTGATGCCGGCCGGCCGGACCGGATCGAAATCGAACGGAAGCCACAGACGCCGCACGATGTCTCTGTCGGCGGTGGTGGCCTTTGGATGCTCATCCAGACGGTTGTGCGCCCTAGCGAGAAGCTGGGGGTTAACACCGTTAAGCGTGACGTAGATGCCGGCTGCTCGACGTTCATCGAGCTGAGCCGCTGCCTGGGCGAGCTGATCGTGATCGCCGAACCAGCCCGCCACGGTATGCGGTCTTCCGTGACGAGACGGAACACCAAGCGCGCGGAGTTCAATCGTCTGGCTGGGGTAGGCCCGAAGGCGCTTAACCGAGTCCAGTATGTCCTGAAAGTGTCTCGTGCTCATATCGTCGCTCCTTCCATACGAGCCTCTAGCTTCATGATGCCGTGCCCAAAGCAGGCGGCGCGCAGCTCGTTCCCCTCCTTGAAAGCACGAGCCTCGGCTTTTCGGAGCAAGCTCAGGAAACGGTGATCAGAGCCTGCCTCCGCGGTGGGTGACACCGCTTGGGCTTTTGCTGGGGTTTGCTGAAAAGAGCCTTCTGTGATAGGATTTCTGTGACGAGTTTGTTTTTGGCCCGTGCCCGCCGTGGCTGCGGCGGCCGGGCCCTTTTTTTTACGTCTCATCGCTGGTCTCCTTTTATCTGGTCCCAGGTGGCACGATCCGGGGCTCCGGCCTCCAGCCACCTGCGAACTTCTTCAACCAAGTATCGAACTGATCTGCCGAAGCGTAGACCTTGCGGTCCAAGCTTCCCGCTTGCGTCCATGCGGCGCAGGTGCCGCAACGAAACATGCAGCATCTTGGCCACGGTGGCGGCATCAACGGCGAGCGGCACGCACTCTTCCAAGTCTTCGGACCTGTGTAGTTGCTCATGCATTGTTCGTGATATCCTTTCTGATTCGCTTCACCGACTTCAATTCCACCTTGAACTCCTCCCGCGTTGGAAATCCCAACTCAGCTCACAATTCCAGGCCCGAGATCCGCCACAGCTTCCGGCCTCCAAGTTCGTGGCTCCGCGGGCACTTGCCGACACAGTCATATGCCTGCCACGCTCGCAGGCTGAGATCAGGGAAGATTCCAGCGACGATTCGCTTGCTATCGGCGGCAAACGACTTGGCGGCTTGCACCGAACCGCCGGCTGGGGATGCAAAGGCTGGTTTCCTCATTGCGGGTCCCCTCCGATCTTGCTGGTGCGTGATTCGGGGTGTGCCCGACGTGGAAACCGGGGACCCTGTATTGCCTGCAACGCTGCGGCAATCTGTTCGATCTGGTCAGCACTGAAGGCTCGGATGATTCCAAGTCGGTCGGTGGGCTCGATGCCATGCTGCTGGATCGCGTATTCGATTTGGCGTTGCGTGAACCCCTTGAATCGCTCGTGTCTCGCCAGTTCGGTGATAGTCATCAGTCGGTTCGTCTCGTTCATGTCGTTGTCTCCACACCATCAATGGCCTTTTCCCAGTGGGAGAGCGTTTTTATCCTGTTTATATGCGCACAGAGAGCGCTCGTAACCTGTTGCAAGGCAAATGATTAACGGCGATTCCGAGTGTTCTTAGGCGTGGGGAACTTATAAACAGGGGTCTTCTGCAAGATCTGCGGCTAGGAATATCTGAAGCATGGCTTCCGTCGTCTTGACAGGAGGGCCCACTGGTGGAAACAGGTCCTCGGAGTGAGAGGTGGCGGCAAATTGCCGAAAACAGCAGACTCCGGTGCGAAATGCAGTCTTGGATACCGGACGAACTCGATCTCGCCCCACAGGTTTTGTTCAGGAGACATGAACGGCGGGCAAGGGTGGAGCCTAATCACCCTCGCCCATATTGCGTGCTACTTCGTTTGGAATGCTCTCCCTCTCTTCCTGTGTTGCCGGACGGTGTTCAGCCCCCAGCTGTTCGAATGCCCTGCTGGGAGGACGAACGCCGTCACCTTTCTTCAAGCGTTTTCGCCAGTCTTTCCAGGCCTCAGAGTTCCGCACAGTCGATGGCTCGTATCCCGTTTTCTCCGTCACCGCCATCGAGGTAATATTAAGGCCTATGTGTTTAAGTTCTTCGATCGCCTCTGCGATTCGGGTTTCTCTGATATCTGTCAGTTCTTTTTGCCTGTTCTGGGGAGCGCGAAACCTCGTGGCCTTCTTCCTTTTTCGAGAAGCCCCACTTGGCTGCCGCTCGGGCTCAGCCAGCACCCAGCATGGTACGCTACGTTCTACGTCTTCGACAACTCCTGGCTCACCTCCCTGGCAGGGCACGATATCAACGACAGGTAGCTCGACGGAGCGGATCAGCAATTCACGCTCCAGGTAGTACAGCGCTTCCCGAATCCCAACCGGGTCAGCCGCCGGTTCAATCGTCTGAACCACCTCCACCATTCGGTGCTTGCAGATACCTTGGGACGGAGTGTAGGGTGCTTCAATAAGTAACATTGTCCTGCAGAACGGGTCGAGTTCGCTGTCGGCTCGGATTCTGGACCCGGTATTACTCGCATCGAGCACGTGGAGAATGATCTCCTTGATCCCCTCGACGGTCGGACGGAAGTCCAAAACGCCGCGCTTCTTGAAATCGTCAAAGACAGCTTCCGCCTTCTTAATGGCGGCAGGAAGATCAGGCCATTCATGTTTCCACATGCCGTCCATCAAGTACTCGTCCAAGGAGGCAACCTTTGAATGCTTGTAGAGCGTTTCCCAAAGGAAGACAAAAAACTCGTAGTGCTCCCATCCTCCGGCTTCCTCGATGTCCTTCTGGAACTTCGCGCTCAAGTTCTTCACACCCTTAGCACTGCGAAGCCGAAATACAACTCCTCTTGTATTGCGTGTGATGTCATCCTCGGACAGTAGTGCCTCACGGGCTTGCTTCGGAATCTCCCTTTTGAGAAGGTCAACTGTGCCCCCAGATAGATCCCCCCATTTCTTTCCGAGCCGCCATCGATCTGGGCCATCCATCGGGTACTCCCTTAGTGCAACCACTGCTTTTTGGAGATTGTGAAGGGTATCCAAAACTGACTGTCGAACATCCTTAAGTCCGATTTTGCAACCCGGGCCCTTTGTGAGTGAGATTTCGTTGTGCTGGATCGTGTGATTGAGTGTGGAAGAGGTCACTATGCATCTCCGTTTTGACGCCGCCCGTGCTTCGGCGACTAAGCTTCGTTTCCGCCACTTGTCTTTGTCGCCTCTGTGCAGAAAGCAGACCCAAGAATCCACAGCGATGATCGTGACGTGAACCGTTCTGTGGATCAGCGTAGCATAAACCAGAATTGGACCGGTTTGCACAGGAAGTGCCAGGAAATGCCACGAAGTGGATGTGGGTTACGATCGTTGCGTCGTCGCTCAGGCTGGTCCCCCGTCGAGGCTCGGGCTTCGGCCGCACATTAGACGGTGTCGTTGTCCAAAAAGGTTCTGGCAAGGCGAAAGATCGCAGTTACAATCGGGGAATGGTAGCCAAACAACCGTCAACAAACGGTGGAAACGGTGCCCGGAACAACAAGGGCCAGTTTGCCAAGGGGAATCCCGGTGGCCCGGGCAATCCTCACGCGAAGCAGGTTGCCGAGCTCCGGTCACTCATTTTCGAAGCCATCACCGAAGAAGATCTGCGGGCCGTCGTAGCTGCCTTGGTCGAACGTGCCAAAGCCGGCGACGTGGTCGCAATCCGGGAGCTGCTCAACCGTCTCACCGGCAAACCAGCCACCGCCCCGGATCCGGAGAACCTCGAATTGGAGCAACGGCGCATCAAAGTTGCTGAGGATCGGGTCGAGCTGGAAGAAGAACGTCTGTGGGATAATATCTGAAACCCGCCCATTGAGATCACCTGCCGCCAATCCGGAATCAGCGTTCCACAGCGTCTGAGACCGAATCCCCGAGAGAGTTGGCCACGTCCACACGGCTGCCGTCCGGCGTCACGGCAACGCTGCGCAGGACATCGTCATAATTCCACCTCAGACTCCGCTGGCCATGGCTTTGGCCATTGCGAGGATCCCCGATTGCATGGCGGCGGGCAGGGACCGCTGATGTCGGACTTCCCACGTCCCCTGCTATCCCGCATAATGCTGCGATAAACGCCACCAAAGGAGCGGATGACGGTGGCAAAGCTGAGCGAGTACCTGACGCCCGCGGAAGCGGCCTGCGAGATGGCGACGGTGTGAATCGGGCGGCAACATGATTGAGGCACGCCCAAGCAAGGAAACACATGTTCGAGCAGACCTTCAAGAACATCGACGACGTCCTCTGGAAGGAGGCCGGGTGCACGACCGAACTCGACTACACCGAGCAGACCTCGTGGATGCTCTTCCTCAAGTACCTCGATGACCTGGAACAAGACCGAGCCATGCGCGCACAGCTCGCTGGCAAGCGCCGCACGTTCCTAATCGACAAGCCCCACCGCTGGTCGAGCTGGGCAGCCCCGAAGAACACCGCCGGCGAATTCGACCACGACAGAGCACTGACCGGCGATGACCTGATCGACTTCGTCAACGACGACCTCTTCCCATACCTCGAGGGCTTCAAAGAGCGCGCGAGCGGGCCGGACACCATCGAGTACAAGATCGGGGAGATCTTCGGCGAGATAAAGAGCAAGTTCCAAAGCGGCTACTCGCTACGCGACGCCCTCGAACTGATGGACGCACTTCGCTTCCGCTCGCAAAAGGAGAAGCACGAGCTTAGCCACCTTTACGAAGCCAAGATTCGCAACATGGGCAATGCCGGGCGCAACGGCGGCGAATACTACACGCCGCGACCACTCATCCGCGCGATGGTCGCGGTCACTGCGCCGAAGTTTGGCGAGACGATCTACGACGGCGCATGCGGGTCGGCCGGCTTCCTCTGCGAGTCGTACGACTACCTCCGCCGTGGAAAAAAGAAGATCACCACGAGCCAATTGAAAAAGCTCCAGACTCGCACCTTCTACGGCAAGGAGAAGAAGTCGCTGGCCTACATCATCGGGATCATGAACATGATCCTGCACGGCATCGAGGCTCCCAACATCGTCCACACGAACACGCTGTCCGAGAACCTCGCTGACATCCAGGAGAAAGACCGCTTCGACATCGTCCTCGCCAATCCGCCCTTTGGCGGCAAGGAACGTAAAGAGGTCCAACAGAACTTCCCCATCAAGACCGGTGAGACAGCCTTTCTCTTCCTTCAGCACTTCATCAAGCGTCTCAGAGCCGGCGGCCGGGGCGCGGTGGTCATCAAGAACACGTTCCTTTCCAACTCCGACAACGCTTCGAAGGCCCTGCGACAGGAGCTGCTCGAAAGCTGCAAACTCCATACGATCCTTGATTGTCCCGGTGGTACGTTCCTTGGGGCTGGCGTCAAGACGGTCGTGCTCTTCTTCGAGAAGGGCGCGCCGACGCGGAAGACCTGGTACTACCAACTGGACCCGGGCCGAAGCCTCGGCAAGACCAACCCGCTAAACGAAGACGACCTGGCTGAGTTCGTCAAGTTGCAGAAGGAGTTCGTCGACTCGGAGAAGTCGTGGACGGCTGCCATCGGCGACGTAAACGCCGAGACCTTCGACCTATCGGTCAAGAACCCAAACGCACCCGAGGAAGACCCGATCCGCTCGCCCGAAGAGATCCTCCACGAAATCGAAACCCTCGACAAAGAATCAGCCAAAGTCCTCGCTGGGATTCGGGGGATGCTGTGATGGAGACATGGCAGATCATTCCACTTGGCGAGCTCTGCCAGATTGAGCTTGGAGGCACACCGGCGCGGAAGAGCCCGAAGCTGTGGGACCCGGAAAAGAACACTGACAATGTCTGGCTGTCAATTGCCGATCTCCCCCAAACGCTCAACGCTCATGTCACCGACAGCAAGGAGTACATATCCGACGAAGCATCAAGAAAGGCCCGGCTTGTACGAACAGGCACGCTCTTGGTGAGTTTCAAGCTCACGCTGGGGCGCCTTGCCTATGCTGGCCGTGATCTCTACACTAACGAGGCCATTGCCGCGCTCATCATTCCGGATGAACGACTTCTCACGAAGACCTATCTATACTGGTACCTAACGTTCTTTGATTGGCAAAAAGCCGCCGAGGGTGACCATAAGATCAAAGGCAAGACACTAAACAAGGCTAAGCTCAAGGTGCTGCCGGTTCTCGTCCCCCCCCTCCGCGAGCAGGAGCGGATCGTGGCGATCCTCGACGAGGCGTTCGCGGCGATCGCGACGGCGACCGCCAACGCCGAGAAGAACCTCGCCAATGCGCGGGAGGTGTTTGAGAATTACCTCAAAGGGATAGACGGGGAAATGGTCCCGTTGGGCGACTTGGTGAACATCAGGACCGGCAAGCTGGATGCTAATGCGGCGGTCGAAGGCGGCGAGTATCCATTCTTCACTTGCGCTCGAGAGGTTTACGCGATCGACAATTATGCTTTTGATTGCGAAGCAATCCTGCTAGCGGGAAATAACGCCGTCGGCGATTTCAACGTCAAGCACTACCAAGGGAGGTTTAACGCCTACCAGCGAACTTATGTGATTACCGTAAACGAGAGGAATCGAGCGCTGTACCGGTTCCTCTACTTTCAAATGATGAAGAGCTTGAAGGAATTCAAATCGCAATCTGTTGGGGCAGGCACGAAGTTTCTGAAACTCGGAATGATAAAGGGAATGAGAATTGCGTTGCCAGCTCGCAAGGAGCAAGAGAAGATCGTCGCGAAGGTAGACTCCATCCTCGCAGAGACCGAACGCATTGAATCCATCAATCAGAAGAAGATCTCCGCGCACACGGAACTCAAGCAGTCCATCCTCCACAAGGCGTTCACGGGCGAGCTGACGGCTGATGCGAAGGCCATCGATCGCAAGCTCTCGGGGGTAGTGTGACATGACTGACCTGAACGCAACGAAGGCTAGGATCTTTCGCATCACCCATATCGACAACCTCGCGTGGCTACTCGACCATGGCCTGCACTGTCAGAACGGGGAAGAGAAGGACCCGGACTTCGTCGGTATCGGCACGCAGAACCTGATCGACAAGCGACAGCACCGCCCCGTGCCCATCGACCCAGGTGGAATCCTCGGCGACTACGTGCCCTTTTACTTCACGCCATATTCCATCATGATGCTCAATATCAAGACGGGCTACAATGGCGTCGTCAAGAGGCCGAACGGGGAGATCATCATCCTGGTCTCGTCGATTCACCGGTTGGTCGAGTTGGACGTACCCTTCGTGTTCACGACTGGTCACGCCTACCTGGCTGAAACCGAGTACTTCAACTCGATCGACGATCTGGAGCGGGTCGATTGGGCGCTACTCCAATCGCGCAATTTCAAGCGCGACCCTGATGATCCCGGCAAGCAGGCCCGATATCAGGCTGAGGCGCTGGTTCACCGCAAGATGCCTGTTGATGCTTTGTTGGGCATCGCCTGCTATAATGCCGAGGGTAAGAAGGTGGCCGAGGAGCAGGTCGGGCAGCGAGAGCTTGCCCTCAACGTCAAGGTGCTTCCGAACTGGTACTTCTGACATGATGAGGTTCACTCAAGGCAATTTGCTCGAAGCGGACGTTGATGCCGTTGTCAACACGGTGAATACCATGGGCGTGATGGGCAAGGGCATTGCGCTGATGTTCAAGGAACAATTCCCCGACAACTTTCGGGCCTACGCTGCCGCGTGCAAGCGAGGCGATGTTCAGGTTGGGAGCATGTTTGTTGCGGCTGCGGCTGAACTGCATGGGCCGCGCTGGATCATCAACTTCCCAACCAAGAAACACTGGCGCGGTCGCACGCAGCTGCCCTGGGTGGAAGAAGGCCTTGAGGCTCTGCGGGTTGTAATCCAAGAGAAGAGAATCCGCTCGATCGCCATCCCGCCGCTGGGCTGTGGTAACGGTGGACTGGAGTGGAGCACGGTTCGCCCCTTGATCGAGAGAGCCTTGGAAGGCTTGGACGAAGTCGATGTGATCGTGTACGAGCCAACATCGGCGTACCAGAATGTTGCCAAAAGGAAAGGCGTTGAGAAGCTGACCCCGGCGCGAGCGCTTATTGCGGAGATGGTGCGTTGCTACAGCGTGCTCGGCATCGAGTGCTCGATCCTCGAGATCCAGAAGCTCGCATGGTTCCTGGACCGTGTCATCCAGCGGAATCGCTTGGGCAATCCGCTTCGGTTGGAGTTCACAGCCGATCAGTACGGCCCTTACGCCCATCGGTTGACGCATCTCCTCGATGCGTTGGACGGCAGCTATCTGCATTGCGACAAGCGTTTGGCTGATGCGTCACCTTTCGACACGATCCGATTCGTCGAGACGAATCGGGATAAGCTGGCGGAGTATCTTGCGGGACCTGAGGGCGCGGCTTTCACGAAGACGCTGGAAGAGACTGATCGGTTGATCGACGGGTTCCAGTCTCCTCTTGGCATGGAAGTGTTGGCCACTGTGGATTGGCTGCTCTCACGCGAGGAAGCACAGCCCACCGTCGCGGGCATCCGTCAGACGCTGAATGATTGGGAGCGCGGAGAGCAAGCCGCCCAGAGGAAGCAAAAGTTGTTCAGCGACCGCTTGATCGAAGCAGCGATCACTCGTCTGCAGCCGGAAACGGAAGACGCATGAACGAGCCCGAGACCCAGGCCGAAGGATCGGTCAGCTCTGCTCCTTCTGACGCGTAAGTACTCTAGCGCAAGCCTCGGACTGCCGAATGAACGAAGCTGAGACCAGAGCCGAACTGATCGATCCTGCCCTCAAGGCGGCAGGGTGGGGCGTGGTCGAGGGTAGCCGCGTGCGGCGAGAGGTCATCACGCTGGGTAGGCTCCAGGGTGCGGGCACACGAGCGAAGCAGGACATCGCCGACTATGTGCTAGTCTACAGGAACCAGAAGCTGGCGGTGGTCGAAGCCAAGCGTGAGGGCTTGCCCGATACCGAAGGGCTTGGTCAGGCGAAGAAGTATGCCGAGAAGCTCCAGACCCGCTTCGCCTTCTCGACCAACGGCCACGGCATCTATCGCGTGGACATGCAGACCGGCGAAGAGGGGTACGTCGACTGCTACCCGACGCCGGACGAGATGTGGGAGGCTGCTTTCGGCGAGAACGAAGCCCAGGAGCTGAGCTGGAAGAAGCGGTTCTCTTCGGTTCCGTTCGAGGACAAGGGCGGTCAGTGGCAGCCCCGCTACTACCAGCACAACGCGATCACCAAGGCATTGGATACGCTTGCCAAAGGAACGGATCGAATCTTGCTCACCCTTGCGACGGGCACGGGTAAGACGGCGATCGCTTTCCAGGTCGCTTGGAAGCTCTTCCACAGCCGTTGGAACCTGACCGACTGGCGAGGCGGACTCGACGAGGGGCAAGAGCCGGGTCGGCGCCCCCGCATCCTGTTTCTGGCTGACCGTAACATCCTTGCCGACCAGGCGTACAACGCTTTCAGTGCGTTTCCCGAAGATGCCCTCGTCCGGATTGACCCAGGGATCATCCGTAAGAAAGGTCGCGTGCCCAAGAACGGGAGCGTCTTCTTCACGATCTTCCAGACCTTCATGACCGGGAGTGATGAAGACGGTAACCCCAAGCCGAGCTTCGGTGACTATCCGCCCGACTTCTTCGATTTCATCGTAATCGACGAGTGCCACCGTGGCGGCGCGAACGACGAGAGCAATTGGCGCGCCATCATGGAGTACTTCTCGCCCGCCGTGCAACTGGGCCTGACGGCCACTCCGAAGCGCACGAACAACGCCGACACCTACGCCTATTTCGGCGACCCGGTGTACGTGTACTCGCTCAGGGAAGGAATCAACGACGGCTATCTCACGCCGTTCAAGGTCAAGCAGATTGCCACCACGCTGGACGACTACATCTACACGCCGGACGACGACGTGGTCGAGGGCGAGATCGAAGAGGGCAAGCGATACACCGAAACCGACTTCAACAAGATCATCGAGATCAAGGCGCGGGAGAAGAAGCGCGTCGAGATCTTCATGCAGAACGTCGATCAGCGGCAGAAGACGCTGGTGTTCTGCGCGACGCAGGACCATGCTCTCGCGGTCCGCGATCTTATCAACCAGATCAACACGAGCGCCGACCCGAATTACTGCGTCCGCGTGACGGCGAACGATGGGGAGCTTGGCGAGCAGTTCCTGCGCGTCTTCCAGGATAACGAGAAGACGATCCCGACGATCCTGACGACCTCGCAGAAGCTTTCTACCGGCGTCGATGCGCGCAACGTGCGGAACATCGTGCTGATGCGGCCGATCAACTCGATGATTGAGTTCAAGCAGATCATTGGCCGCGGCACGCGGCTCTTCGACGGTAAGAACTATTTCACAATCTATGACTTCGTGGAGGCCTACAAGCACTTCAACGACCCAGAGTGGGACGGCGAACCGGAGGAGCCCGTACCGATAGAGCCTCGCCCGCCGAGTCCAGATGTCCCCCGGGAACCTCCCGAACCTCCTGGGCGGCGGAAGAGAATCAAGGTCAAGCTCGCCGACGGCAAGGAACGAACCATCCAACACATGATGGCCACGTCGTTCTGGAGCCCGGACGGCAAGCCGATGTCCGCGGCCCAGTTCATCGAGCGTTTCTTCGGGGATCTGCCGGAGTTCTTCAAGGATGAGGACGAGTTGCGAAAGCTCTGGAGTAGGCCCGACACGCGCCGGAAGCTGCTAGACGGCTTGACCGAGAGAGGCTACGGCGATGACCAGTTGGCCGAACTGAGACGGATGATCGATGCCGAGAAGAGCGATCTTTATGACGTACTCGCCTATATCGCGTTTGCCCGGTCGCCGCTCAGCCGCGAGGAGCGGGTAAACACGCACAAGAGCCTCATCTTCGCCCACTATGGCAACAGACAGCAAGAGTTCCTGGACTTCGTCCTTGATCACTACGTCAGGCAAGGTGTTGGAGAGCTCGACGAGCAAAAGCTGCCCAATCTGCTTGAACTGAAATACAGCGCTTTCGCCGACGCCGTCGCGGTGCTGGGGGATGTGGCCGAGATACGCAAGGCATTCATCGGTTTTCAAAAACACCTGTATGCGCAACATGCGGTGGCTTGACCGATGCGTGACCGCCGCGGTGTTTTGCGGGAAGCACTATCTGGCCAACATGAGGGTTTCTGCAGGTAGTCTCAGCGTTTCAGACCCGTTCCTCGCTCTATTCCAACCACATTGGTGCCGAATGGTATCAGAGTGCACGCAACAGCGCAAACGGCTTCGTCCCACTCACAACTTGCTCCAATTGCCCATCGGACCACAGACGTAAACGTCGAAAGAGCAAAGCACTACGGAGTCCCCAAGGCACACCGAAACCCAGTGCTGTACTCACAGCTGTCGGGCGATTCACCGGCGCGATTCACCGAACGAGAGTGGCTCGCGGTGCTGCCCCAGCGGCCGTTGCGCTTAGCACGGTACGTGCCCGACGCCGGCCCCTCCGGATTCGATGATGGGGAGCTGGAATAGTAGCTCTCCGAATACCAGTCGTTGCACCACTCGATGACGTTCCCGCTCATGTCATAGCAGCCGTAGTAGCTTTGGGCGTTTTGCGTTTGATAGCTCGTTTCCACGCCCGGCCAGTCGAAGTCCACTTTGTAGTGCAGCTCGCCGTTGTAGAAGCCAACCGGCGTGGTTTTTGGGCTTTCGGTTTCATACGGGTCGCCGCTGTTCTGGTAATTCGCCCGCTGGCCATCGAGACAGTCGTATCCGCAGCCGTCTGTGTGTTCACCGAAGCGGAAATGCCGCAGCTGTGTCGAATCCCAGCCAGCAGCCTTCTCCCACTCCGCTTCCGTCGGCAAACGGAAGCCCGCCAGGCCGAAGTTGCAGGTCCAGGTGGACAGATCGTAGCAGAGAGGTTCGCCCTCCATCGCGCTGCGCCAGTTGCAGTAAGCGACGGCGCCGTACCAGCTCACCTCCAGCATCGGGTGGTCTTCTTTGCCGGCCGTGACGGTGAACGCACTGCCATCCCAGTGGATGCGGCTGGAGTCATCCGCGCTGTAGGTCTCGCAATACGGGTAGCTTGTCCCGCTGTCGTGTTTGTAGACCACACCGTCTATCACCGTGATCAGCCCGCCTTGGTCCCAGGCCCAGTTCAGCGCGTTGGCGTACTGCTCGTTGGTCACCTCGTACCTGTCGATGTAGTAAACGCTGAGGTAGACCGGGTGCACAGGCCGCTCCCCCCAAGAACCCTCGCTCCACGGGTCGCCCATCTCGAACTCGCCCGCGGGGATGAGGACCATGCCAGAAGGAGGAAACGGCCCCGGCCCCGTGAACCCCTGCTGGAACATGGCGTGGTCGTTCAGATCAACATCGAGATCGTAGTCAAAGTCGCAGGCCTCGCAGCCTTCGGCATAAGGGCCACTCGCTGGACCAGTGATGCAGGAGAAGCAGCTTGAGAAGTCGTCAAGGTCAACGTCGACATCACAGTCGTGGTCCCCAATACCGAACTCGTAGGCCCCCATGTCCACCCGATCGCAGAACACTCGTGCGTGGCCATCCAAGTCGGCTTCACCTGGAGTTAAGATAATCTCGGGATCGCCAGCGTTGATGCAGGGAGACCCAACCTCTAAGCGTAGATCATCGTCTGCGGTGCCTGCGATGCCATCCTCGCCCACAGGATCAACAAAGAACGGATCGGCGTCGATGTTCCCCTCGCCTGGCCAGCCGCCCATGATGTCCGAATAGAGAGCGACCGGATCGGCAGAGGGCGCGTAAATCTCGTCGGGAGAGTTGCCCCAGACAATCGAAGATGAGATTGTCGGACCTGCCAACAGAGAAGCATAAAACGCCCCTCCAACAAGATCAGCCGAATTGGCTACGATAGTACAGTTGTCCACAATGATGTCGCTCCCGCCACCTGTGGCATAAGCTGCCCCGCCTGCTCCCATCGTCCAGTTTCCGAGAAACGCGGTGCTTGCTGCAACTCCATCTGAATTCAGCGAATAAATGCCCCCTCCTCCAAGGAGGAGTGCTGTGTTCTGAATGAACCGGCACCTCTCTACTCGCCAAGTAGCCCAATCGGAATATATGCCACCACCTGTCTCATCCGCCCAGTTACTGTCCAGGCTACAGTTGGTCAGGGTGACCGATGCGTTAGACGCGTTGTAGAGACAGCCTCCCCTAAGTGCCGCATTATCACGGAAGACCGTATCACTTACAGTGGAGTCTGTCCATATACTGCTGAATATTGCACCGCCTTCATCGGCGGTGTTACTCTGAAAGCTGCACGCCACGACTTCTACGTCGGGAGAGGAGATATACAATGCTCCTCCGTCTACGGCGACGTTGCTCACAAAATTACATGCCGTGATTGTGGTGTCGAAGGAGTAGATATACAATGCTCCTCCGCTTGCGGTGACGTTGTTCACGAAGTCACATGCCGTGATTGTGGCGTCACTGGAGGACGACAACAGTATGGCCCCTCCAGCCTCCCAAGCCTCGTTGTCGGTGAAAGTGCAGGACTCGACTGTGATGCTGGAATCAATCGCACTGATCGCTCCTCCTCCTCCCTCCACAGTCGCCAGATTGCCGCTAAAGAGAGTGTTCCGAACATTCAGAACTGCTCCACTGCGGCTGGAGATGCCACCGCCACGACCTGCGAGGTTTCTAACAAACTCACAGTTGACGATCGTTAGCGGTACTATGCTATGATTCAGAGCGCCAGACGGCTGGGCACCGTAAGCACCGGTAATGACCACACCGTCCAGCTCAATCGGTTCGGAGGTGGCCACAGCTTCTATGACGTAGCAGGTATTATCGTCGCAGTTCTCGAAACCTGGGCCATCGTCACCGTTGAGATCGCCACTGAGTATGGTCCTGTGGGTTTGCGGATCCCAATGGTTGGGTTGAGCGGCTCCCCGGCCTGCATAGCCGCCCCGCACAACGGTGCCGCCCACCAGATCGAAATGTGCGCCTGTATCTCCGGTTCCTTCCGGATGAGATGAGTCCCGGTCGGGTTGGTAGAGGCCCTCGGCGATATGGAGCGCATCTCCCGCCTCTGCAACAGCCAAAGCGTCCTGCAGAAACCGGAAAGCCGTGTCCCAACTTATCCCATCGCCACCTGGCGGAGCATCGTCGTCGATGTAGATGATCGTCCCGGCGATCACGGTGCCGGACATGGAGAAAAGACAGACGGCTGCCAACACGCATAGCCTCTTGGTAGGTTGCATCACAAGACTCCCTTGGCCCCACGAAGTGCAAAGACCCGACGAATTGAACACTCCGAGCACGCTGTCGCGATGTCGTTTGGTCTCATGCTACCAACAGAGAGACCGTCGATGCAAGATCCGGTGGGCTGATACCAGCCTTGCCCGTGAGAGCTTGCCCCCCGCCAACTTCAGCCGCACTGGACCCCGAGAAGACTCAGATGGATGAATGGGGACTGCTCCTGAAGCCACGAACGCCGTCATCCACCCAGACCGTCCTGCGTGAAGCCCCAGACGGCACATATGCCCGGATTGAATTGTTTGCCTTGAGGCACCTTCTGCTCGCAACAGCTCCGCGTCGAGCCCACCGAGAAGCCTCAGTGGCCTCGGACGAAGTTTTCACCAGAGACAAGGTTTATGCGGCATCGTGCTTGCCCCACGAGTTGTTATTCACGCTGCGAGGGGGGAGCTGTCCTCCCAAACTCAGAGTCTCGACCTGCTCCAGGATGCAGTCAATACATCGGTCAGAGGCCGACGCAGCCTCGCTTGCGCCGAAGACCGTGATCGTCCAGCCAAGCTTGCTGAGTTCCCCTCGCAGACGCCGGTCTCGTTGCCATCCCTTCCGGTTCAGATGCCAGCATGCTCCGTCCACGTAGAGGGCGTACTTGAGTTCCGGAACGGCGAAATCGGCCCGAGAGATCAGACTGCCGTCGGCTCTGCAGATTCGATGCTGTGGCACAACACGTCCCAAGCCGGGAGTCGCCCGGATTACCTCGCCGAGCACTGCCTCGGCCGGCGATTCGTACGGCCAGGCGTTGCGGTCAGAGTCGGCGTGATCGTCCAGCACCACGATCGTCTCACGCGCAGATCGATCGACGACTAGATCCCACAGTAGTGGGTTTGCTTCCCTTTTAGTGCGTGCCTTGTGCCAACGGCGGTTCGCCACAACGATGAGCTTGTCCCTGGCCCGTGAGATTGCCACGTCCACCAGCCGCAACCCGGTGTCACCCTGAAGCAGCCGGGTCAATCCGGATCTCGCTTCCGCTTCGACGACATCGAAGATCACGACATCTGCGGCGCTGCCCTGGAACTGATGAACCGTGCCGACCTGGATCTGTCGGTAGCGAGGGAAGATCCCTCGTTCCTCGCGAAGTAGCCCGGCAAGCCGCCTCACCTGTGCCCGGAACGGTGCTATGATAGCGACGGTAACATCGGGGTTGTCACCGACGATCGATGTGGCTAACTCGATGGACAGTTCAGCGGACGACTCATTGTACCAACTTCTCTTGTCGGGAAGACATGGTGCCGTGCCGAGATCGGACGTGTCGAGCAAAACCACGGGCTTTTGACGGCTCGGCTCAACCACAGTAGACCGCTCGTTCCGTTCAGCTTGCCGCCGACACCGAACTCCATCGTAGAGATGCGTAACCAGATCCCAGATTCGCGGCTTGCACCGCCGCTGCTCGGTGATCCTGATGAGCGCAGGGTGGTTTGTCCTGATTTGGCGTTCCTCGCCCTCGCCGGACGAGATACCGCTGGCCTCGAATACGTCGCGCCCCATCCACCTTAGCTCGGCGTCTTCGAGCTTGTGCTCGAACTCAACCACCGGGCCGAGTTGCCGCGGGTCACCAGCCAGGAGGAACATCTGTTCCGGTCGCGAGCCCAGATAATAGCACATTGCGGGCGGCACCATCGTGCATTCATCAACTGCCACCACGTCCCATCGCCCACGGACAAGTGGACTGTCGGGCATGTATGCCAGCGTGGTGGTTGTGGCAACCACCGTTGCATTCTCGGCATGCTCTTCCACCGCACTCCGCAGCGCGACCTGTGCCGCCAGAAGCTCCGCACGCAGCGTCGCGATCTCAGCCTCCGTTACACGCTTCTGTTCCGCGGTGGCGACTCGGCGGCTGCACACTCCAACACTCTTTGAAAGCTCTTCGGCCTCGGCGGGCCCCAGCAGCTCCGGCATCGCCAGAACACTCTCCTTGCAAGCGTAGCCGTACCGCAGGACCTTTCGCTTGTCGATCATCCCTCCCAGACCTTCGTTCCGCATCACCGCAGTCACTTCCTCCACGAGCACATCAACGGCGAGGTTCGAGGGCGCAAGCAGCAGGACACGCACATCGGGGTCCTCCCGTACACAGTGCGCCACGAACCGGGCGATCGCGAAGGTCTTGCCCGCTCCGGGAGGTCCCCAAAGAACTCTTGTCCACGGTCGGGGCAGTTCGACCAGTCGGGCGGCAGCTTCCACGGCATCGCGAGCGTCGATTGCCTGCCCGTGCCCTCGTCCGTGCGAAAACAGCGGCTTGACGCGTGCCGGGATACGCTGCCCTGTTTCGATCTGCTTGGCCAGTTCGTTAAGCATGAACCCGCGGTCCACCGCGAGAACACCAGGCAGGTCCTGTTCACAAACTTCGGTGCCGGAAGAGACGTAGACGCACACGGCGTCCGGGTCTTGTCCGACTACTCTGCCCGATGTCCACGCTCTGCCATCCTTCGGGCGATATTCGACCGGAGTGCCGTTGGCGACATGTCCGTCGTCCATCTTCACCTGGAACGCCTGCACCTTCTTGCTTCCGACCTCCGCGACCGGGATGACACCTTCCACGCTCAGACGAATGCGGGGCAGCTTGCTCGCATACCGGCGGATCGCTTCGGCGACGGCCTTCGGAGCGTTGGAGTCGCTAAGCGCCGGAGCCTCCAGCCCCGCGAAGTACTCCATCCCTTCCTCTGTCAGCTTGACGTGCACGTCCCGATGTCGAGCGAAGTAGGCGCCGTAATCCGGAAGGTCCGCGATCGCGGCGTACCGTGCGGCCTCTTCCTCAGTCCCAGAGAGCTCCTTGGACACTTTGCGCCACGACGGCCAGCGTGTGGGGTAACGCCGCTGCAAAGCGTAGATAACGCTGACCATCCGTTCAAAGTCATCGTGGATAGATTCCTGAGGGGTCATTATCCTGTTTTCCTTTTTTGCGCTGCACGTGAGGGCTTGGGAGTTTCGCGACTCAGTCCACGATGTTCAGAGCCCACCGGCATCCAGTTCTCGTGCGAGTGCAGTCGGTGCCGCGGTTCATCACGAAGGCCGATCGACAACAAGCCGCGATGTCGGTCCAGGTCGCCCCGCACGTCCAAGGCAGCACTGAATCGCACTTGTAACAAACGAATGCACCGGTTCTTGGTGCGGTACAAAGCGATCCGGGTCTCCGCATTGACACGTTTGGCCCAGAAGTTACACCAGACCGCGCGACGAAAAATCTCCTGCGGAGAGTGAAGCCACCGGGGGTCGAGGTAGTCCAGAACCATCATCACGCACCTCCTTCAAGTTGGCCGCTCGGTTAAGACGAGCTTCCGATTACTGAGTCCACATCAGCAAGAGCGGAGAAACCCGGCCAACCGAACGCAGAACTTCTTGGGAGGTGTTGAGGTGGTGGCGGTCACAAGGAGCCCCGGGGCCTTTGGGACAGACGTAAGGACCTGGTTTGTGGGGTGCTGCAGGTGTGGCGGCTGTTCCGACGCAGCGACCCGCCAACCGAAATGGCCAGTTCTGGAATCCGTCCTACTGGTCCGTTTGCGATGACGGATACCCTGTGAGGGGAGGCTGCGGACCTTGGTAATGGCTGAGCAAGACTTTTCGGCATCTCGCCAGATTCTCTTCATCACCGATCGTTTGGTAGAAATGGGCAAGTCTCAGCAAAGCCGCAATCGTAAGTTCGTGGCCAGGACCCAAGGCATCACGGAGTAGGGGGTAGTTGTCGACGAGGAGTGATTCGGCTTCCTCTGTGCGGTGCTGCCACAACAAGCAAATGCCGAGGGTACTCCTTCGGTCTGCCAGAAGCCAATGACTAGATGCTACCTTCTTCTCACAAAGCCGCAAACTTTCCCGAATGGCCTTCTCTGCTTCAACGAACTTCCCCTGGAGCATCAACACCTGCCCCAACGAGATCACGGCGGTCGACGTTTCACCGTGCTCATCGCCCAGCAATTCTCGACAGGTTCGCAAGGTATCCCGCAACAGATTCTCGGCTTCCGCAAGACGGTTCTGGTTTTGGTAAACGACTGCAAGAGTGTTGGCGACCCGCAAGGTATCGCTGTGGCTCTCTCCAAACTCACTGCGACAGCCTTTAAGACAGCGCGTGAGTAGACTCTCCGCCTCTTCCATCTTTCGAGCCGCCGATAACACCTCGCCAAGCAGGCTCATCGTTGCCAATGTTGTCTCATCGAAATCGCCATACAACTCACGCTTGCTCTTGTAGCAATCGACGAGAACCGACTCCGCTTCCAATCTCTGATTCGTATCGAAGAGCATACTCCCCAACGCATGTTGCGCCGATAGCGTCAGCATGTGCCCGCCACCGTATTCAGCACGGTATGCATGATGGCACTCGCGTAAGACGTGAACGGCTTCCTCATCCTCCCCGACGACATATTTCACTTGTGCCAGACGTATCCACGCTCCGAGAGTATTCGAATGCCCAGCGCCGAGCTCCTTCCGCCTCGCTCTCAGTATCTCCTCTGCAAGGATCTCGGCCTCGTCAAAGCGACCCTGGCTCAGCAAATCGTCGAGCAGTCCGTCTACGATAAGGGGTGTGAACGGATCGACGTTATCCGATAGACCGTCGGAGCCAAGTTGAGAGCTACGCATGATGTCTTTGGCTTCTTCGGCGTTGCCCTTCTTCCTGAGCAACAGGCCCAAGGTCGCCAAGCTCTCTATGGTGCTTCGGTGCCCCTCTCCCAGAATCCGACGACGCGCAGCGTAAGAAGCCCGCAACATTCGCTCGGCTTCGTCTAAGCGGCCTTGATTCAGATAGACCTTACCCAATCGGTACTTGAGATTGATGAGCTGAAGACTGTCGGAGGGGAGAACGCTCTCAGCCTCTTCGGTTGACTCCAATAACAAAGCCGCAAGATCGTCGTATCGTTCTTGCTCCTCCAGTAATCGACCCAGATTATCCAGAGACTGTATGAAATCTGGATGTCCCACGCCAAAGAGTTCCCGACGCGTATCGAGGCACTTGCGTAAGTGCTCTTCAGCCTCGGCATGTTGTCCCGCGTTTTGAAGGGCCAGCGCCAGGTTATTACGGATGCGGACAAGGCGATCATCCGGGTTATTCCAGATCGTCTCGGCAATGGAGAGGGCCTCTCTCAGGTTTCGTTCGGCTTCTTCATGGTTGCCCCCGGCGACGAAGATCATGGCCAAGCTGGCCTTCACTTTCACAAGGTGTTCAGGCGGCACGTCAGCTCCGCTCTGCCGCAGCGTTTCCTCAAGGACCCCTCTTGCTCGGTCCAGTTTGCCCTGTGCAAGCAAGACCTGGGCGTAAGAGGTTGAGTAGTCGATGAAGTCCGGGTGCTCCGCCTTTAGTACGCGCTGACTCGTTGCGAATGCTTCGTGGAGGATGATCTTGGCCTCATCGAAACGCTCTAGGCTTAGCATGGCGAGTCCGAGGTTGCACATCACGGCCAATGTGTCGGGATGGTCGGCACCAAGATCTCTGCGGCGAATGCTCAGCGATCTCTCGAAAAGCGATGAGGCCGTCGTGCTCTGCCCCAGATTCATGTAGGCAGCGCCAATCAGGTTCATAAGCTCGGCTTGTAGCTCAGGTCGTTCCGCCAATTCGCCGATTCGGTGCACGCCGACATCTAGGAGCTCACGCGCGGTGACGCTCAGCCCCCTATTCCGCTCCAGACTGGATACGAGAAACAGGTTCCCGTAGAACTGTGACACTTCTTCTGCGAGATCACGCTGGTTCCGTAACTGAGCTGACTGCAATGTGATGTAAACGCTGGATGCCATCACAACAACGAAGAGGAAGGTAAGGAATGTGCTCGCGGTCTTATGCCGAACAACCAGCTTTCGCAGCTGGTAGGCAGCACTCGCGGGGCGAGCCACGATGGGCTGACTAGTCAGATACCGATGGATGTCTTCCGACAGGATGTCGGCACTTTGGTATCGTCGCGCCGGCTCCTTCTGCAGGGCCTTCAGGGCTATCGTCTCCAGATCCCCGCGCAACGACCGGCGGATCGTGCTTGGTTTGCGGGGCTCTTCCTCACAGATAACCCGAACGGCCTCTAGCAGCGCGGCTCTGCTGAGATCGTACGGAAGTTGCCCCGTCATGAGTTCGTAGAAGATAACGCCGAGCGAATACACGTCGCTGCGGAGGTCGATCTCGGCGGGGTCACCTTGTGCCTGCTCCGGGCTCATGTACGGCAGCGTGCCCTGGATGCGGCCGATGTCCGTAGCCATGATCGTGACCTTCACATCAGTGTCGGTGATGCGAGCGAGGCCGAAATCGAGGATCTTGGGGTTGCCCTCAGAGTCAACCATGATATTCCCGGGTTTGAGGTCCCGGTGAATGACACCCCGCTGGTGAGCGTAGTTGATCGCGTCGCAGATCTTCCGGAACAGCGCCAGCCGGTCTTGGCGTCCCAGATCCGCGGCACATGCATACTCGTTGAGCGGAGTTCCCTGGACCAGTTCCATGGCGAAGTAGTGCCGGCCGTCCTCGGTGCGACCTGCTTCGTAGATGGCCGCGATGTGAGGGTGCTTCAGCCGGGCCAGCGCTTCCACTTCGCGCTGGAACATCCTGACCGTGTGGTCGTCGATGAAGTCATCGCCGCGGATGACTTTCAGGGCGATCGGACGATGAGGATTCTGCTGCTCCGCCTCGAACACCACCCCCATCCCACCACGGCCGATTTCGGACTTGATCTCAAAACCACCGACCCGAGTTCCCTCCGCGAGTGGGCGATGGCCGGTGGCGCCAGACTCCATCATAGGACCGAGGTGGTCTTGTAGCTTCTGCATATCCGCCCAGCGCGCCCGGATCTCGCCAGCGAGGTTGGGATGAGCATCGGCGACGGCGTCGATGTCTGGCGCCTTCCCCGCCAGCCTGTCGGCCACCGCATCGGCCAGGATCGAATCGATCGTTCGCTCCATGGCTGGGTCCATGGGTAAACTCCGGTACTACGACGTGCCTGTGCCCATCTGCTTGCCGAGCTGAACCAGGGCGCGAGCGACCAGCATGCGAACCGCGTCTGGGCTTCGCTTCATGGCCTCGCCAGCCTCCGCGTGCTTCATGCCCTCGTATCTGACCAGAAGCAGAGCTTCTTTCTGATCGTGGGCCAGCGTGTCGATCACTGCTTCCAGCCGCTCCAGGTCTTCCCTGCGGACCACACTCTGCGAGGGTGTGTCTGACGTTCCCAACTCTGCAATCGGCCCGAATACTGAACCGGTCGTAGGTCCGGCCGCTTGGAGCGAGTTCTCCCGTGCGGCATCACGACGCTTGGCTGAGAAGTAATCCGCCTGGTCCCGAATGCGGTTCTCGATGAGCTTGGATAGCCAGTGGAAAAAAGCCCCGTTGGAACTGAACTGCGCATCGTGGATATGCCGGAGGCTCGCCAGCATCGCATCCTGGAGGATGTCGCAAGACTCCAACTTGGAGCGCAGGTGCCGCCCAAGCCGCAGGCGCACCACTGCGAGAAGGCGGTCACCATAGCGAGCGTATAACTCGTTCAGGGCCTGTTCGTCGCCCGATTGGGCTGCAGTGAGGAGCTGGATCGTCTTCGCCAAATCGGGTTTTACTGTGCTGTCGTTCATCATGCATCGCCCCACCGAAGTAGCGTGCCGCGTGACGATCACGATCACTGCCTTGGGCGCATAGCGGTTTCCCTCGTGGGCCGAGAATAGACAATACCCAATATCAGCGCGATGTCCAAGGGCAGCGGATGAAGTGTTCGGTCGTCTGACGGGTGTTCCTCCGGAATATCCCGTACTCGCTGGCGGCAGATGATTACGATAACACCTACATGGCCGGAATGACTGTAGGCGAGATGGCTAGATGATAGTCCCCATTGGGAGACAAGCCCCAATCGTCACAGAACCAACTGGCGGACTGAGCCCATGAGGCGGTTTTTTCTCCCTCCCATGCACGTGATGATGGTCGTGACGGTTGAGTGAGGGATGTTCTCACCGCCACCCTCCGAATCCCCCGAAACCGACTTGGCCATCAAAGGAGGATGATCTCGCTCTGGACCCGTGAACCTCCGATTACTGGCGCTCCAGGGTGCGCACGCGACGTCGCAGGTCATCAAACTCCCTGCTGATGCCGCGAAGCTGCCTTCCATAATCCTCCACGTTTCTGAGCTTGTCGTTGCAGCGATCCAGCATATTCTCCAGGCGATCGAGTTTCCCATAGGGGCCACTAACTTCGCCGATGCCCGAATTGACGCGTTTCTCCAACGAGCTCAGCCTTCTGCCGAAGTCGCGCAGCTGATCGTTCTGTCGACTCACGTCGTGAGAGGGAGTCTTACTTGATCCTGAAGAGCTCGAATACTTGTTTTCCAATGTGCCGATACGCTTGCTCAGGCTTCGTAACCCATCGGAATCCGGCTGCATCCTGGCAGGGGGCTTCGCTAGTGCTTCGCTAAGCGTTTCAATCCTGCCCTCCAGTCGGTAGAGCCTGCGCGAAAGAGAAAGCAAGGTAGCCTGACCATCCGAGTCGAACTTCTTGGCATCTGCCTCGGAAGGGCTGCTGTGTCCACGTTGATTCGGTTCACATCCTGTGCCGACTAGGATGAGAATGATCGCGATAAACGTTCTCACGGTCTGTCCTCCGCGCTTGAATGGTCGCGATGGCCGGTCACGCTGGGGTGCAGGCTTCAGAGCTTCCTCGAAGAATCTCTGGGGCTTGTGGCCACTGCTCTGCGGCGAACCCTCAGACTCCGACTCGCTACACCGACGCCACTGGCTACCAATCTTACGGGCTAGGTTGTTCTGGCGCGGCTGACTCCAGTGATCCCTGAGGCACCTGTTCGATCGGTGGCGTGGATCGTGCTTCGTCGCTCACCTCGATCGTCTTGGGCGCCTTTGCATCCCATAGCCAGACTACGTTGTCCCTCCCTTTGTAGCCTCCTGACGCCGCCGCTAAGGTTTCGCCCTTTGGATCGAAGGAAAGACCCAGAATCGTTCCGACCGGACCGCGTAATGTGGCAACGAGCATTGCATTGTCCGTATCCCAGATCCTGATCGTGCGGTCTGCTGATCCGGTGGCGAGTCGTGGCTCGGTCGGATGGAAGGCCACCGAGTGCACTGCGTCGGTGTGGCCTGTCAATGGACGAGGCTCGCCGATCCTTGGCTTGCCGTCTTGCAATTGCACTTCCCATAAACAAACGGCCTTGTCTACGGAGACCGTGGCGAGCAACGAACACGTGCTGTTGATTGCTAGTGCCCTCGTTCCATCCTCCGGGCGCATGCCTTCTTGATCGAGCGGCAACGTTCGCGGCTCATCCACGTTGGAGAGCAGAATGGAGAAGTCCTCGCGAGCTTCATCGAGCGGGTCCCGGTTACCACTGGCGCTTACCAACCACCGGCCTTCGTTGTCTAGGAAAGCGAGACCGTTGACCGGACCTTTGTGAACGTGGAGTTCTCCCATCTTCGCGTCGAGGGACGACTGACTCACATCCCAGACATGCACAACGCCCTTTGAGTCGCCGACGGCGAGGCGCTGCCGGTTGTTGCTCAGAGTGGCACACAGGTATCCGTGATAGGACTCTGGAGAAGGGGGATGACTCCCGATTTCCTGCAGAACGCCGTGGGCCGTCAAGCCGTAGAGCAGAACCCTGCCGGGCGGCTTCCTGGCTCGGTTCCCTGTGACCACAGCCAGTAAGCACTTGTTATCCTGAATCCAGCAGACAGTATCCCGAACATACTCTAGCTTGTCTTCATGCAGGAATCTTTGCGTATCGGCGTCCCAAACACGTACAAAGCCATCTCCATCGCCCGAAATAATGAAACTACCATCCGGGCTGAAAGCTGTGCACATGACAGTTGTTCCATGTTCGGGCAGCTTAGTGACTTCCTCCCGTTCTGGGTCCCACAGCTTTAACTCTCCCTGTTTGTCCCCAGACAGAAGGCGACCGTTAGGGAGAATCGAGAGGCCCATAACCGTATGCCTGTGCCCACGAAGCTTGCGGAAAAGCTCGCCTGAAAAAGGCCGGCCGAAATCCGAGGTGCAATCTTCCGGAACCTGTTGCAGCTTCCACACACCTATGGTCCGATCGTGTGACCCAGAAAACAGCCGCTCGTTGGTAGAGCCGAATGCAACAGCTGTAACTCCTTCGTCATGTCCTTGGAGCACTTCGCGTGGCTCGCACCAGTCGAGAGCTTCTTCCGTCCTGGCTTGTTCCTCCTCTACGCGCTGGACGATCTGTCGAACATCCGAGACAAAAACTCGTCCATCTATTGAACCTGAGGCTATGAGATCACCTTCTGGGCCGAAGGCAATGGAGGACACGTGATCGGTATGTCCATGCAACACCGCCAGCTTGGTGATTCTGTCGTCCTTCGTAATCCTGCCGTCGGTGATATCGCGGAAGTCCCACAGGCACACGTTGTAGTCACATCCCCCAGCACCTGGCTTTACAGCGGACGCCAGGAAGTTTCCTTCGGGACTGAAGACAAGGATTCCAGGGTACTCGTCGTGTGCACGAACACAGGCCTCCGGTTCGGCCTGCTTCGGCCAAACCGACCGGTATTGTTCGCTGTTGTCCCAGTCCCAAACCCTGATGTCCCCAGTGGCTGATCCGCTCACCAGTATGTTCTCTCTGGGATGGAAGGCCAATCCTCCGTTGTCCCCGTTATCAACGCACCACTCGCCAATCAGCTGCTCCGATTCCACATCCCACACGCGAATGGCGCCGACGTTCTGCTTCACCTGCTCCCCCGTCTCCACCAAACCTAGCGTTGCCAGGAATCGACCATCGCCACTCCAGGCGACAATCTTGCCTGTTGTGTCTAGATCAATGTGTGCTTGTTCCTGTGACTCCACGTTGATGATTCCAACAGGTTCACGGTAGGAGGAGAAAGCCACTCGGGTACCGCCATGATCGACGGCGAAGTTCCTGACCAAGGCCGCCATCGGTGGAAGATCCTCTGCGCTCTGATCCAGCCGGCCGTGAAGATGCCGCCATTCCCACATGGGTAGATCCTGCTTCGCTATGCCCAGCAATTCCCGCGCGGTTGCCACATCGTCTCCCAGCAGGGCCACCGCCGCTCCTCGGGTGTTGGTGGTGTACCGCACAAGCTTGACTTCCTTCTCCTTCGACTCTAACTCGGCTTCCACATCCTTTCTCTTCTCGCTCTGGAGGAAGGCGTCCAACGCGAAATAGCTGATTAGCACCACCGCCACCACAAGGACAATGAGTACGGAAGCGATCGCTCCGGCTATGGCCTTGTGCCGTTTGGAGAACATCCGCAACTGGTAGACGGCGCTGGGACGCCGGGCAAGGATCGGCTCGCTGGCGATGCACCGGCGAAGATCTGCCGCGAGTTCATCCGCTGATGCGTACCGCCGGTCGCGGTCCTTCTCCAGCGCCTTGAGTACGATCGTCTCCACATCACCGCGAAGCTTCGGATTGATAGAGGAGAGCTTCCGAGGTTCCTCCTCCTTGACCATCCTGGCTGCCTGGTAGATCGTGCTGCCGGATGCGTCATACGGCAGCTCGCCGGTGAGCAACTCGTACAACACGATGCCTAGCGAGTAGACATCGCTTCGTGTGTCTAATTCCTGTGGGTCGGCGTCGCACTGCTCGGGGCTCATGTACTGCATCGTGCCAACGATCTGTCCGACGCGGGTGTGCTGGGTGGTCACCGAAAGATCGGAGTCGGTGGACCGGGCCACGCCGAAGTCTATGACTTTGGGCACACGGGACAAACCGACCAGGATGTTTGCCGGCTTGAGATCGCGATGGATGATCCCTCGCTGGTGTCCGTGGTGGATCGCGTCGCAGATCTTGGAGAACAGCAGAAGTCGCTCTCTGGTGCCGAGTCCCTGCTCCTCAGCGTATTCGGTGACAGTCTGAGCATCGGGGACGTACTCCATGGCGAAATACGGCACGGACCCGGAAGCCTCGCTGTGCATGCCGGCGTCGTAGACCTGGGCGACATTCTCGTGCCGCAAACGCCCGAGGATCTGCGATTCAAACTGAAACCGGCGTAACGCCGATCTTGAGGCGATGTTCCGCCTCATTACCTTGAGGGCCACGATGCGGCGTGGTTGTTCTTGCTGGGCCTCGTAGACCGTGCCCATGCCGCCCGAGGCGAGGACGCTCTTTATCGTGAAGCTGCCGATCTTCGTGCCGATGCGGGAGTTGGGATCGTCCGGCTCGACTGACGACTTGACACCCGAACCTGGCCTCAGTGGAGTCATAAACCCGTCAGAGGCTTGTCGATCGTGATCGAGCAGCGATTCGACCTCGCTGCGGAGCTCAGCATCATCACTGCATGCCTTGGCGAGAAAAGCAGCGTGCTTATCAGGCTCAAGCTCTACCACTTGCTCGAAGAGCTCCTGGACTTGTTGCCATTGAATGTCGGTCATTGACTATTCCGAGCGGCCTGCCATGGTCGTATCGCCTTTCGACAGCTCTCGATGTAGCCACGCCTTCGCGAGCCGCCATTGAAGGCTCACCTTTCTGGGCGAGACCTCCAGAGCCTCCGCTGCCTCATCGATGGTCATCCCCGCGAAGTACCGCAGTTGCACGATGTCAGCTTGGAGTTCGTTCTTCTCCTTGAGCCGCTCCAGGGCTTCGTCGATCGCAAGCACCTCGCTGGGGTTCTCGTCGAAGACCGCCTGATCCTCGAACAGCGGGGCGGCTGACCTGTTTCCGCCACGTTTGAGGCTCACTCTCTTACGTGCGTAATCTATGCGGATATGGCGCATACTTTTTGCAGCCGCCGCGAAGAAATGTCGGCGGTTCTCCCATTGTACATCGTCGCTGCCGAAAAGCCGCAGATAGGCTTCGTGGACCAGGGCAGTCGGCTGGAGCGTCCGCCCCGAAGCCTCCCTGCCCATCTCCCCCTGTGCGATAGCGTGAAGCTCGTTGTAGATCAGCAGCCAAAGCCGCTCATGGGCGTCGACATCGCCTTCTCCAACGGCATCGAGAAGCTGGGTGATTTGGCTTGCTTTGTCCGGAGGCACGTTGGTATCCCTTCAGGATTCGACTTACGCAGCTTGCATTCTACCGGATCGAGGTGTGCGAAGATACCACGAGAGAAAGTGCCGCTGTACGGCTCTGCGGTACGGCTTTGCTGCACGGTTAGGTGAGCGAAGCCTTTGTGATAGCCAGCGTCGCCGCGATCTCCCACCTGGAATGCCAGTTCGCCGGAGCCGCGCCACCTCGCCAATGCATGTGCTCATCCTCCACAAACCTGCCACGCTGCGGAGTAGCTTGAGATTTCTCTTGCGCACGTCAAGCCTGGATGGCGTATGTGCCAGCGGAAGTGAGTCCGACCCGTGGGTGTCAACAGGCCAAGATGCTGGAATGCGGCAGGCCAAAGCAGAGTTGGACAGACGAAGTTCCCGAAGTTCTACGATATTGAGGGTAGAGCCAAGGCGCTTACGCCAGTGCGTCACGACGAGGATGTGTTTCGGTTTCGCGCCCTTTTGTTTGTACTCGACAGACCGCTTTGACGTATGTGCTTAGGGTGCCGGTACGATCGATTCGTTCAGATCGGAGGTCCGTTGCTAGATCACGTGTCAGAATCAGCCAGACACGTGTCTATGCACACGTGATGCGAGAGTCGTGCTCCTAACAGGAGGTCCAGACGTGTTCAACTTCCAGACATCCAAGTGGTTCTGTGCAGCCTCGACGAGTGGCGAGTTGACCGACGGTCTCTCTGGCGGTTGGGGACGCTTACTGATAAGTCAAATCCTTGATGGAGGCCGAGTTGCGCGGAGCACTACGCAACGTCGATGGTTGCCCTGGGTTAGCGACCTGAGGCCGAGTCCATATGGTGGTCGCGACGGTGCAGCATGGCACTTCCGACAGGCACGGCGGTTTCCCGAGTGCCTCGGAGTTTTATTCCGCGGGTGTGTCAGAATCGGACCCTTGACCACTGCCGCTCGGCGGAGCTTCCACACGAGAGTTGCCGCTGCGTCCGGGCTCCCACGGTCCCATGTGCATGCACCCTGTCTGTGTCATTGACAACTGGAGGTGGCTACCGTGTTTAGCTCAACTCGATCTGTCTTGGTTCTCTCACTGGCCGTTCTTCTCCTCGGCCCAATCCCTGGCTGTCCGCCTACACCGCCGCCCGAGTGCGTCGCTGACGCCGATTGCAGAGACGGCGAGTTCTGCAACGGGCAGGAGACTTGCTCCGCGCACGGTGCGTGCGTGCCAGGAGAAACCCCCTGCGAAGCAGGTGAAGACTGCAATGAGAACGCCGATCGTTGCGAACGGCCCTGCGTCGCTGACGCCGATTGCACCGACGGTGATCCCTGCACGGACGACTACTGTGCGGATGGTATCTGTCAGCACGACGAAATCGAGGCATGTCGGCCGTTGCCACCATGCACGACCGATGCAGACTGCAACGATGGAACGTTCTGCAACGGGGCCGAAACTTGCGGTGCCGACGGCCGCTGCCAACCAGGAACTGATCCATGTCCGGGGCAGCTTTGCCGTGAGAGCGCCAGCACGTGCGTCGATTGTCTCGATGACGGGGATTGCGATGACGAGACGTTCTGCAACGGCGCCGAAACCTGCGATACTGACGGCCGGTGCCAACCGGCAACTGATCCATGTCCGGGGCAGCTCTGCCGTGAAAGCGACGATGCCTGCGTCGATTGTCTCGCCGACGGCGATTGCGACGACGGAACGTTCTGCAACGGTGGTGGGACATGCGGCGGTGACGGCACTTGCCAAGCTGGCAACCATCCCTGTGCGGCAAACCGGATATGCGTTGAAGCAATCGATCGCTGCGTCGACTGTCTCACCAACGCCGACTGCCCGGAAGGCCAGGTGTGCGAGGATAATGAGTGCGTTCTGGAGCCCCCCGAGCTATGCCTGACGGATACGGACTGCGACGACGGTGAGGTTTGCGAACAAGATTCCGGCGATTGCGTCCCAGCCCCAGAGGGCGGGACACGTGGGCTGCCAACCTGCTACGTCCCGGGGGAGTCCTTCACCGTGCGGATCGTCGTCAACCCGACGATTGAGACGCTCGTTGTCGGCCTCCAGGACTTCCCGCCGCCCGGTTGGATCGTGACGAACGTCAGCCACGACGGCGCATGGGACGCGACCAACGAAGCCGTCAAGTGGTTCTTCCTCGACAGTACAACGCGAACGTTGACCTATACCATTGCGGTGCCTGCCGATGCCACAGGCAACGCTTGTTTTGACGGTCAAGTGAACTCTGACGGCGGTTCGAATCAGGATACTGGCGGCCCTGCGTGCTTAGCGCCGTGCACAGGAGGCTGAACGGAGCCCCGTGAAACCTATCAAACGGATACGAGCAATGAGACAGAACTTCGCCCTTTCAATCGCCGCAGCCTGCCTGCTGACCGTTACTCCTGAGGTCCATGCGGGGGTTCTGAACGACTACAACCCCTGGAACGTTGACATCCCCGACGCGGGATCCCACGTGTGTAGCGACCTGAATCTATCCGGGGCGCCTGCCGATGCCATCATCACCAGCGTGACAGTCTACTATGAGATCCGCCATACTTACCCTGGCCAGCTGGACGTCTGGATCACGTTTTACGATGGTGGCTGGCGGGATTATCCCTTATACGACCAAGGTGATCTCGGTGGTGATGACGATATCGTGGAGACAAGGAGCGGGATTAATCACTGGGACGGGTTTTCTCCGAATCAGACCTGGTACCTGTGCGTGCGCGACAATGTGTCGGGACACATTGGGTATATCGACTTCTTCGAACTCTGGGTCACATACGAATCTAATGAATGTCCCGTGCAGCCGTACAACGAAGATCCGGACGATGGGGAGGACGACGTTTCGATAACGACCAACTTGGACTGGAGTTGCTCGGACCCGGATGGCGACACGCTTTACTACACGGTGTATTTTGAAAAGAACGACTCAACGCCCAACGACATCATTAAGGATGATGCGACCGGATCGTACGCCGACCCTGGCACGCTGGACTACGATTCCGACTACTACTGGCGGGTCAAGGCTGATGATCACAACGGATGCGTTACTTGGGGTCCTTCTTCGTCTGGTTCTTGGCATTTCCGCACTGAGCCCGCGCCGGTGATCGACGCCGCAGTCACCGTCTCATCTGTTACCCCCAACCCTGTAGTGCCCGGCAATACGATCACCATCAACTACACCGTGGACAATACGGGGAACGTGTCGCACAGCTTTGGTGTCGGGTGCGAAATATGGCAAGGAGGGACACTGAAGGCGAGCGTTGGCGCTGAGATGACAGCAACGATCTCGCCGACGCAGGCCCCGTATTCTGGCTCCTTTTCCCATACGATACCTGGCGGCTGGTCCGCAGGCACGTACACCGCTCGG